>Ga0256839_1000256_pt1 | contig 69554 bp, 57 predicted proteins | sample 354166metaG_FD_185968 | JGI IMG/M metagenome (GOLD analysis project Ga0256839, IMG submission 185968) | Hydrothermal vent microbial communities from Mid Atlantic Ridge, Atlantic Ocean - 354-166 | ecosystem: Environmental > Aquatic > Marine > Hydrothermal vents | place: Atlantic Ocean: Mid...
TTATGTATGATTCTGCTGACCGTTGAATAATGCAATGAGTGATAACTGCCTATTTCTGCCAACGTATATCCTCCACTCCGATAAGCCATAACAATAGACTCATTTCTATCTTTTGCTAATTTCGTATATTCCTTCAGCGTTTTAGGAATAGGTCGCTGTTGTATCTTCGGGACTTCTGCTATGTTTTTATCAAGTATTTTTGTTTGAACCTGGTCAACAAACTTATCGGAACCAAGATATATTTGATTCTTAATATTCGACCACGGTGAAGGCTGTTGTACGCCATTTGCTACAAACTGAACATAGTGCTTTATGGCTGTCTTTTCAGTCTCGCCAAAGCTGTTTAATATCCATTCGCGATCAAACCAAGCTGGACACGACTCCATTCCTGCGGTGATTCTATAACTACTCCAGCTCCAATTCTCTGCACTCTCTACCATTCCCGCGCGAACAGGGTTTAAAACAATGTAACGGGATAATTCCTGCAAATATTCATTCTTATCTACCAAGATGGCTTTGTAACGACCTTGAAAAACATGACCTACTCGTGAGTGCTTTCGATTAAACCTTTGAGTATAAACGCCATTTAGATAGCGCATCCCTTTTGATAAATTTGCATCAGGGGTTTCAATCAATAAGTGATAGTGATTTGTCATTTGGCACCATGAGTGAACTGACCAATTAAATAAGTCACAACATTCACCCAGCACTGTCATGTAAAGGTCTCGATCCTCGTCATCCAGATAAATAGCTTCACGACCATTACCTCTGGAAGTAATGTGATACAAAGCCCCTGCAAATTCTATTCTAAGTGGTCGCGCCATAAAATAAAAATATCAGAAATCAAATATTAATGCAAAAATAAAGACCTGACCCCTAGATTGATGACCCCTAGATTTTGACCAAGACCTGACCCCTAGATTTATGACCCCTAGATTTCAAAAAATACGATATTTAATTACATTTCAATGGGCTATATCAACTTTTTCTATTTTTTGTCATGTACAGAGCAAGAGTTTATTTTTTCTTCTTAGGTTGTTTTCGCAAAATTTGTTCACAGAGAAGGCTAATATTAGTATCAACTTTCTGTTTATCCGAAAAAATAGGCTTGATGGGTAAGTTTGATTTCTTTGTCGGTTTTTTTACAATGATTTTTTCTTCTAATCCAGGAAATTTTGCTTTACAGGCAGGTTGAATTTTCCCGCTAAAATCATTTTGAAATGGAAAGCCGAGATCAGGAGGCAAATCACCTGTTCTTTTAACCATATCAGTGTTTAAATTTTTTGTTGGTACGGTTGAAGTAACTTCGATTGGTGTAATCAATTTATCTTCTGGTCTTGTTAGAAAAAAAAGAAGTAAAACAGCAGCAATGAAACTGGCGGCAAAGGCGAAATAATAATTTTGTTCAGATTTTTTTTCCTGGCTTGGAGTGTTTTGGTAATACTGTTTGGCCTGTTCGAGAACCAAATTATCCAAGTCAACGGATGATCCTGTTGTTTTGGTTTTTTCGTAAATTTGATTAAGGTCTGAAGTATTATCCACGATTTTATTAATTCAATTTTTGCTTGAGATGTTTACGTAACGTGTTCATTGCATAACGTAATCGGCTTTTTATAGTTTCAGCGTTAACCTGAGTAATTTCTGCAATTTCAGAAACGCTAAATCCCATTTCAAAATGCAATAAAGCGACCTCTCTTTGCGCTTCTTTCAGGCTTTTAATTGCGTTTAATAAGCATTCGGATAACTGTAACTCTAGGATCAGGCTTTCTGGCTGTAATTGCGGTTCTTTACCTATTAGCTCGGTTTCTTTAGTTAGTTGTTCCTCATAGCTGAGTAGCGATTCTTTTCCAGTTTTTCGATAATAATCGATTATCTTATTATGGGCAATACGATATAGCCAGGTTGTAAATTTTGCATCGGGACTGTAATTCCCACAGGCTCTATGAATATTAAGCCAGATATCCTGAAATAGATCCTTACTCGTTTCCTCATTACCGCATTGTCGGAAAACAAATCGGAATAATGCATCTTTATGTCGATGATATAGTTGTTCAAAGGCAGAATAATCACCTTTTCGACAAAGCAGTTTTAATTGTTCATCGCTTAGAATATTTACCGAATCCATTTAGTAGTTTTTTACGAAAAAAGTAAGAAAGAATGTAGATATAGCGTTCAGTAGTCGGCAATCAGTTTTGAATAATTGTAACCACTCGGCGTATTTATAGTTTCAATATCAGCAACTTATTCCAGAAGACGCCGTAAATACGTCCGTGTAGGCTTGATTGTGTTATTCATGATACATTCACTATACACTTTACACTTCTTCCATAAGCCACTGATATTTAATAATTTAAGTTAAATTGAATATGCTGAATAGAGTTTCGATTAATTCATTGGTTTTTCAAAAATTAAAAAACATGGTCATTTGTTCAGTTTCAAAATCAAATTTGGTTTTTTTAATATTATCTGTACCATAAATCTTACAGCTAATGTTTATTGTTAAGGCGTTCGCCAAAAAAAAATTTCAGTATGGTTTGGAGCATTGTTAATCTGGTAATGCAAAAACAGAGAAAACTCCGCCGAGTTTTGTATAGGATGACAAACTCCGATATGCCCCGGCGGCGCCTAATGCACAATTATCACAATCTTTATCGATATTGGCATCAGCTATAGCCAATCCTGCCCAGCCTCCTATGCCAGAATAAATTCCAACATATTGTTTGTTTTTGTATTTCCAAGTGCTTATGTTGCCAATAATGCCTGACGGGGTCTTAAAATGAAACAACTCCTTCCCCGTTTTAGCATCTATTGCTTTGAGATAACCCTCTAGGGTGCCATAAAACACAATACCGCCTGCAGTTGCTACTGAGCCGGACCAAACAGAAAAGGGTTCTTTTATGCTCCAGATAATTTTACCTGTTGCAGGGTTCCAAGCGGTAAATTGACCAAGATTTGTTGATTTATCCGGTTGTCCTGTTATGGCGTCAATGCCAGCAGGAAACATCCTGACTGTTGCCCCTACATAGGGCTGTCCAGCAGAATATTCGACTTCAAAAGGTTCATAGTCCATACATACATGGTTTGCAGAAATATAAATCAGACCTGTCTGTGGCGAGTAGGAAACCGGTTGCTGATTTTTACTTCCTAAGGCAGCAGGGCAAATACCTTCAGTGGTGGTATCTTCACCATTATATTCAGTACTGTATTTAGGAACCACGTGAGGACGACCGGATTGCATATCTATATGAGTTGCCCAGTTAACCGCATGATCAAATTTTTCAGCCAGAAGTAGTTCTCCTGTCTCTCTGTCAAGGACATAGCCAAATCCATTTCGATCGAGGTGAACAAGGGTTTTTCGTTTACGACCATTGATTTTTTGGTCAATCAAGACCATTTCATTGATGCCATCATAGTCCCATTCATCATGGGGAGTCATTTGGTAAACCCATTTAACTTTACCTGTGTCAACATTTCTGGCCCAGATACTCATAGACCACTTATTGTCTCCAGGACGTTGAACAGGATTCCATGTGCTTGGATTTCCAGATCCATAATACATTAGCTTAAGATCAGGGTCGTAGCTGTACCAACCCCAGGTTGTTCCTCCTCCGATTTTCCATTGATCCCCTTGCCAGGTATTTAAGCTGGAATTTTTCCCAACTATTGTGGTTTTTCCTTTTTCCCAGGTGGTTGTTTTTTTTGGGTCAATTAGCATATCTTCATCTGGCCCCATGCTGTATCCTTTCCAAACCAGATGGCCATCATTAATATCGTAGGCAGCAATAAAACCTCTGACACCAAATTCACCACCAGAAATGCCGGTAATCACTTTGTTGTTCATAACAACGGGAGCTTGAGTATTGGTGGCGCCCATTTTAAGGTCGCCATTTTTTACTCGCCAAATAACCCGATCTTCTTGAGTTATTTTATGATCGCTGTTACGGTCAGAAATGATTTTGTTTGCGTCGAGAGCAACTAATGTTGTATCAGCCTGTTGCAAGAATATTTTCCCCTCGGCGTAAGCAAGGCCGCGATTGACTGTATCACAACACATAATGGCAACTGTAGAATCAGCATCCTGATTTGGTTTATATTCCCAAATAATACTTCGAGTTTTTTGGTCGATAGCATAAACAATATTCGGAAATGGTGTGTGAATATAGATAACATCATTGACAATAAGTGGCCCACCTTCATGCCCTCTTAGAACACCCGTCGAGAATGTCCAAGCTAGCTTAAGATCTTTTACGTTATTTGTATTAATCTGGTCTAATTTACTATAGCGGGTACCAGCATAATTTCCACCCCAAATGGCCCAGTTACTTGGGTTTGATATTTTTTCCTGCAAATTGGTGTTTGCAAAAATAGATTGTGAAAATAGAGCAATTAACAATAGACTTTGTGATTTATTTTTTTTTGTAGTAAACATTTAGATTTCCCTTGTTTGATTAATAGTGAATCTGCTGAATAAATTTCAGCGAGCTATGTTATAAACGTAGGAATCAAAAAAAAGGGTTAAATAATTTGGTATTTTTTTGCGGTTGGGATGAGGGCGGGCTTAAAGGGAATGTGATAGAAAAAATTGATATCCAATTTCTGTTATAAGTTCTCCATTATTCTGACGCACATAACGCACCAGATAAATGATATTTTTGTTTCATTCAAGTACAAGAGGCAATTCGATGAAAGTTTGATCGTTTAATTTGAAGCAGCGCAGCTCTAGCACTCCTTTGGTATTTAAAGAAATTATACTGTTTACGGTCAAAAATACCTCACTACATTCATAATAATTGATTTGCATTCAGTATGTTACAGAATGTCAAAAGTGCATTTTTCAGCGTAAACAGTATATTAAATACAAGGCGTCAGGATAACAAACCATGTCTATATCTGATTGGAAAGGTGTCGCTGGGCCATTGGGGTGAGAGTGATAAATAGCAATCAGATCTTCGTTATTTTCTCGAAGTTTTGCCAGTGTTGCAATTTGTTGTTTTGGATCAAACCACCGGGGTCATGAACCACCGGGGTCACATGAACCACCGGGGTCAGGTCTTTATTTTTGCATCGCATTATGTATGATTCTGCTGACCGTTGAATAATGCAATGAGTGATAACTGCCTATTTCTGCCAACGTATATCCTCCACTCCGATAAGCCATAACAATAGACTCATTTCTATCTTTTGCTAATTTCGTATATTCCTTCAGCGTTTTAGGAATAGGTCGCTGTTGTATCTTCGGGACTTCTGCTATGTTTTTATCAAGTATTTTTGTTTGAACCTGGTCAACAAACTTATCGGAACCAAGATATATTTGATTCTTAATATTCGACCACGGTGAAGGCTGTTGTACGCCATTTGCTACAAACTGAACATAGTGCTTTATGGCTGTCTTTTCAGTCTCGCCAAAGCTGTTTAATATCCATTCGCGATCAAACCAAGCTGGACACGACTCCATTCCTGCGGTGATTCTATAACTACTCCAGCTCCAATTCTCTGCACTCTCTACCATTCCCGCGCGAACAGGGTTTAAAACAATGTAACGGGATAATTCCTGCAAATATTCATTCTTATCTACCAAGATGGCTTTGTAACGACCTTGAAAAACATGACCTACTCGTGAGTGCTTTCGATTAAACCTTTGAGTATAAACGCCATTTAGATAGCGCATCCCTTTTGATAAATTTGCATCAGGGGTTTCAATCAATAAGTGATAGTGATTTGTCATTTGGCACCATGAGTGAACTGACCAATTAAATAAGTCACAACATTCACCCAGCACTGTCATGTAAAGGTCTCGATCCTCGTCATCCAGATAAATAGCTTCACGACCATTACCTCTGGAAGTAATGTGATACAAAGCCCCTGCAAATTCTATTCTAAGTGGTCGTGCCATAAAATAAAAATATCAGAAATCAAATATTAATGCAAAAATAAAGACCTGACCCCTAGATTCATTTTATCTAGGGGTCTGAATATTTACAAATAATGAGCTAATAGGTTGTAAAACTAAAGTAATAATAAGTATTAATCCTACTATATCCTTTAGTTGCTTTAGTGACTTATCCAATTTAAAAAAATTAAATAAAATAACACCAATAAAGGATTCTAAACTATTAATAGCACCAATACACATTGCGGAGAGTGGTGTTATCCCTGCATCTAAAGCCAAAAAAAATTGCCCAAGCAATACTCCAACCCATATAGCTTTTCCATAGATAAGCATAGCCGCTAAAGCAAAACCTTCAGGTATAAAATAAACAATCGTAACAATATTATTTTCTTGTGAAAGAAGGAGGCTCAGTTTCCCAGTGATAAAATAAATTACTGCAAGCGTAATAGTTTTATAAAGACATAAAAAAAACTGGGGATAGAAATTGCAATCCTTACTTCCAAAAAAATGACATATCCTATAAAAACCAGTGGGCATAAGTATAGATAGACCTGAGTTATTTAGCTACGATATGGCCGCGTTCAGGTAGCAAGTGTACCACCTACTAATTTGATTCCAGATTTCCGAGCAAAAGCCTCGGCTAGAACTATCAGCCATCAGGGTCAAGTCTTTATTTTTGCATAGCATTATGTAAGATTTTGCTGACCTCTGAATAATGTAATGAGTGATAACTGCCTATTTCTGCCAACGTATATCCTCCACTCCGATTAGCCATGACAACAGACTCATTCCTATCTTTTGCTAATTTCGTATATTCCTTCAGCGTTTTAGAAACAAGCTTGGTAGTTACAAAATATTTATTAAGAAATACTGCCCATCCCTCCCATATAAGCCACCAAGACTTCCGGCACAGTAATGCTGCCATCTTCATTCTGATAATTTTCCATAATTGCAATTAAAGTTCGCCCCGCAGCCAGACCAGAACCATTCAAGGTATGTACTAATTCCGGCTTTCCTGTTTCTGAATTACGCCAGCGGGCTTGTAAACGCCGCGCCTGAAAGTCCTTGAAATTGCTGCAAGACGAAATTTCCCGATAAGTATTCTGACTGGGTAGCCAAACTTCAAGATCGTAGGTTTTACTGGATGAAAACCCGGTATCCCCAGAACAAAGCAATACTTTTCGATAGGGAAGTTGCAGTTTTTTTAGAATATTCTCCGCATGGCTCGTTAAATCTTCATGTGCCTGCACAGAATTTTCCGGTTTGACAATTTGCACCAGTTCGACTTTTTCAAATTGATGCTGCCTGATCATCCCTCTGACATCCTTGCCATAAGCGCCTGCCTCACTTCTAAAGCAAGGAGTATGACAAACAAATTTTAAAGGCATTTCGTTGCTATCAACAATAACATCCCTGACAATATTGGTTACTGGAACTTCAGCCGTTGGTATCAAGAAAAAAGCGGGATCGTTTTCAACTTTAAATAAATCCTGCTCAAACTTGGGGAGCTGTCCCGTTCCGTACAAGGAATCTGAATTCGCCAAATACGGCACATAAGTTTCACTATAGCCATGTTCGGTAATATGGGTATCCAGCATGAATTGAATGATCGCTCGCTGTAATCTGGCCAATGCTCCTTTTAACACCACAAATCTGGCGCTGGCGATTTTTGCGCCCAATTCAAAATCCATGCCTTGGCACTGCGTCCCTAAATCGACATGATCCTTAACCGGAAATGAAAACTCTGGCTTTTCGCCCCATGTGGAAATTTCAATATTATCTTCTTCATTTTTCCCTTCCGGTACCTCTTCATCCAGAAAATTAGGAATTCCCGTCATCAGCTCATTAATTTTGGCCTGAATTTCACCCAGTTCAGTTTCAGCAGCTTTTAACTGATCACCCAAATTTTGCACTTCATCCAACAAAGGTTGAATATCTTCGCCTTTCGCTTTAGCCTGACCAATCGCTTTTGAACGCGTGTTCCTTTCATTTTGCAGTTCCTGAGTCTTGACCTGAATCTCTTTCCGACGAGCTTCCAATGTTTGATAAGTACCGGCGTCAAAATCAAAACCGCGCCTGGCTAATTGTTGTTGCACATATTCCAGATCAGATCTGAATAAACAGGGGTCTAACATAATATTTTTTTACCTTATAGAATTAACAGTAAGAAAACTGCTTTTTTAAAATCACAAACAAAAATTAAATTTTTCTGCCCAACCATAACCCAAACCAGATAACTGAGGCACAAATAATGGTATTACTCAGAAACACGCTCAGCAACACCGGAGTGTGGAGCCTTAAGGAATGCCCATCTTCCAGCAAATAAAGTATTAAATATAATCCAGACAAGGTGATAAAAATCCCAGTCAAGAGGATAATGCCGGCAACCCGGTGTTCTAGCACTACATCTACCTTATTGAACAAAATTGCCATCACCAAGCCAATGATGAAAGAACCAATGGCGTTCACCGTCATTAAGCCATAAGGAATAACCCACCCCATCCAACGAATGGTACCACTGGAAAACAGAAACAAAATCCGACCACATTGCAACCCTATCCAGACGGCAATCAAACAAGCACTAACACTCACCAGAATATTTAATAAAGCTTTCTGGAAATTACCTTGCTCCAGTAAAAACAAAGTTTCCAGGGAAAATGTTGAAAAAGTCGTAAATGATCCAAACAACCCAACCAGAACGGCGGCTCTATATTCCTGAGAAATAGCAACTCGCTGTAAAATCAACGCTTCAGTCATCAGGCCGATTAATAATGAGCCCATCACATTAACAGCTAATGTGCCATAGGGAAATCCCCGCCCTAACCATTGATAAACACCGGTTGAAACAAAAAAACGCAGTACTGCGCCAAATGCACCACCCAATGCAATTGCAAATACCTGGTTCATAATTTTGTATTAATACTTGATGAAATGTTCCCGATAATATTTAAGTTCATCAATGGATTCAATGACATCATCCAAAGCCTGATGGCTGGCCCGTTTGTGGAAGCCTTTTTGAATCTCTGGCGCCCAACGTGCCGCTAATTCCTTTAATGTTGAAACATCCAAATTCCGATAATGAAAAAAAGCTTCCAGTTTTGGCATATAGCGATATAAAAACCGCCGATCCTGGCAAATACTGTTGCCACACATGGGGGATTTTCCTTCTGGAACCCATTTTTGTAAAAAATCCAGGGTTTGCTGTTCCGCTTCGGCATCATCAACTGTAGTTTTCTTGACCCTGTCAATCAATCCTGATTGCCCATGATGTTTTTGATTCCAATTATCCATCGCCGCCATCACAGAATCTTCCTGGTGAACGGCCAAAACTGGACCTTCCGCCAAAATATGCAAATCCTTGTCCGTCACTACCGTTGCAATCTCAATAATAAAATCATTATCAGGGTCCAAACCGGTCATTTCCAAATCAATCCAAATCAGATTACGTGAATCCAGCGTCATTTATTTATTCCATTTTATTAATAAGGTTGCGGTAAATTGTAGCATTGGCTAATCTGTACGCCTAATTATCGCAATATCATTATTAATAGGCACCAATGAATACTTTTACAATTATATTTTTAGCTGCGCTAACCATTTCTTATGCCATTCAATTCTGGCTATCCAGAAGACAGATTGAATATGTCACGACACATCGCAACCAGGTTCCTGATGCCTTTAAAGATAAAGTGCCACTGGAAGCACATCAGAAAGCAGCAGACTACACTATCGAAAAGGAAAAACTCAGTAATATCGACAGCCTGATCAGCTTGGTTTTTTTGCTGTTACTGACTCTGGGCGGCGGTATCGATATAATCTTTAACTACTGGAATTCCCAATCACTTTCTCCACTGCTGACAGGATTAGGCGCAGTAGCAACATTAATGCTCCTGATGACTTTGGTTGATATCCCTACCAGCTATTATCAAACTTTTGTTATCGAAGAAAAATACGGTTTTAATAAAAACACCCCTGCCCAGTTTTTTAAAGATTTGGCGATACAGCTAGTCTTGATGTTTGCTATTGGTTTACCGCTTCTGGCACTTATTCTGTGGGTGATGGACAGTATTGGAACGCTCTGGTGGCTGTGGGCATGGGCCATTTTGATGGGCTTTTCATTATTATTGAGCTGGCTTTACCCAACGCTGATCGCGCCATTATTTAATAAATTTACACCTTTACAAGATGGTCCATTGAAAGAAAGGATACAAAAATTACTGGAACGTTGTGGCTTCCACAGCAAAGGCATTTTTGTCATGGACGGCTCACGCAGATCCGGCCATGGCAATGCCTATTTTACTGGACTGGGAAATAACAAACGTATCGTGTTTTTTGACACACTGGTTGATTCGCTGGCTGATGAAGAGCTGGAAGCCGTACTAGCCCATGAATTAGGGCATTTTAAACGCAAACATGTTATTAAAATGCTGATTGCTTCGGCGATTATGAGCTTGATCAGCTTTGCAATATTAGGCTGGCTTATTGATAAAGAATGGTTTTATCATGGGCTTGGCGTATCTGAACCTTCAAATGCAGCTGCTTTGGTTTTATTTATGCTGGTTTCACCCGCCTTTACATCATTCATGCAACCCATCAGCGCCTATTTTCAGCGAAAATTTGAATTTGAAGCCGATGATTTTGCAACCGAAAATGCCGATGGCACAAAGATGATCAGCGGCTTGGTCAAACTTTATGAGGAAAACGCGAATACACTAACCCCCGATCCAGTATATTCTGCCTTTCACTACAGCCACCCCCCTGCCGCCATTCGTATCGCACATATTGAAGAGAAAATGCAATCGGCATAATGACAAAACTACAACAAGGACTGGTCATTTCTCATTTAGGCAAAGGACTTGCCGTTGAATCCGAAAATAAAACCATTCTCTGCCAAACCCGGCGGCAGCTGGAAAAAATTGCCGTCGGTGACCAGGTATTATTCACGCCAGTAGGAGATAACCAGGGAAGAATAGAAAAAATATTACCGCGACGGACAATACTGGCGCGGCCTGACCGAAACGGCAAAATACGTCCGGTAGCTGCTAATATTGACAAGGTATTCGTGGTTTTTGCGGTTGAGCCGCCTTGCGATTTTTTGTTGATTGATCAATATTTAGCCATTTGTGAAAATAAAACCATTGATGCCGAACTAATTTTCAACAAAATTGATTTGCCAAGACATGTCAAAATAGAAGAAGAACTGTTAATTTATCAGTCGCTTTCTTATCCAATTCATAGAGTCTGCGCCAAAACTGGCGAGGGTATTCCTGAATTACAACAAGCTTTAAACCATCACACCAGTATTTTGACGGGCCAGTCCGGGGTTGGAAAATCGTCTCTCACCAATGCACTGATTCCTGACAAGCAATTAAAAATCAATAGCATCTCCGAAACCACCAAACACGGGCGCCATACCACCACTGCCGCCACGCTTTACCATCTACCTGATGGCGGTAATTTAATTGATAGCCCCGGGGTTGCCATTTTCGGTCTCGCTGAACTCAATGAAGCGCAACTTGCTTTTGGTTTTAGGGAGTTTCAAGCTTTCCTTGGCCAATGCCGTTTCCATAATTGCCGACATATTCAAGATAAAGGTTGCGCTGTCCGTGAAGCTGCTGAAAAAGGAGCAATTTCAACCAAGCGCTATCAACGTTTTCTAAAGCTCTTGCAAAAAATGCCGCCACCAAATCAAACGAAGTAATTTGCCATAATCAAACAGCCTAAATGCAATATGCCATAAAACAAACTCTTCGATAGCGGACGTTATTTTTTTGATAGACTAAAAATTTAGCATTTGTTATGATTGAGGGATTTGTAAGGTAATCTAAATCCTTATACTATCTTTCACATTAACAACAATCTTGTTCCCGGAGAAACTCTATGTCAATTAAAGTTGCTATCAATGGCTATGGACGAATTGGACGCAACGTATTGCGTGCACTTTACGAAGCTGGCCGTACTGATGAAATACAAATTGTCGCTATCAATGACCTTGGTGACAGCACAACTAACGCCCATCTCACCCAATATGATTCTGCTCATGGCAAATTTCCGGGCGAAGTCAAGGCAGAAGGCGATTATCTGATTGTTAATGGCGACAAAATCAGAGTATTTGCAGAAAGAGATCCTTCAAAACTTCCTTGGGGTGAATTAGGTATCGATGTTGTTCATGAATGCACCGGTTTTTTTGCCAGCAAAGAAAAAGCATCCGCACACCTGGATGCTGGCGCAAAAAAAGTCATTATTTCCGCACCTGGCGGAAAAGACGTTGACGCTACCATCGTTTACGGCGTTAATCACGACACCTTAAAAAGTACCGACACAGTTATTTCCAACGCATCCTGCACAACTAACTGCCTGGCACCACTGGTTAAACCATTACACGATGCATTAGGTGTCGAACATGGCCTGATGACAACCATCCACTCTTACACCAATGATCAGGTGTTAACCGATGTTTATCATCCTGATCTGCGTCGCGCCCGCTCCGCCACACAATCCATGATACCAACCAAAACCGGTGCAGCCGCTGCAGTTGGTTTAGTGCTACCAGAACTGGCGGGAAAACTGGACGGTTTTGCAATGCGAGTTCCTACTATCAATGTTTCTGTTGTTGACTTAACTTTTGAAGCAAAAAGAGACACCACCAAGGAAGAGGTTGATGAAATACTGATCGCCGCCTCCAAAGGCCCATTAAAAGGCATCCTGGAGATCAATGACAAACCATTGGTCTCTATTGATTTTAACCATAATCCAGCATCTTCCATCTATGAATTATTACTAACCAAAGTACTGGATGGTAATTTCGTTAAAGTACTCTCTTGGTATGATAACGAATGGGGATTTTCTAATCGTATGCTGGACACAACTATCGCTTTGATGAATGCAAAATAAAAGCTCAATAATTACACCTGTCGACCCTTCTGAAGGATCAAAGGTATTAAAAAGAACCAAAATTTTAGCAACACTTGGCCCTGCCACGGATAAACCAGGAGTGCTGGAAAAATTATTTCACGCCGGCATTGATGTTGTTCGCTTAAACTTCTCTCACGGCTCTGCTCAAGATCATATTGATCGCGCTAACAGCGTTAGAGAGTTAATTAAGAAAACAGGTCGCCGGGTTGGTATCTTAGCCGATCTTCAAGGACCAAAAATACGTATTGCGCGCTTCAAGGAAGGCAAGGTTCGACTTGAAAAGGGCCAAAACTTTGCTTTGGATATCAACCTCTCTGAAGAGGCTGGCGATAATACCCAAGTGGGCATTACATACAAGCCACTTCCCAAAGAAGTTAAGCCAGGCAGCAAATTGTTACTGGATGATGGCCGCGTTGTTCTGGAAGTTGTCGAAACAGATGGTAAACGCATCAACTGCATTGTTATAGTAGGAGGCGACTTATCCAACAACAAAGGCATTAATCTGGCTGGCGGTGGATTATCCGCACCCGCTTTGACTGATAAAGACAAGCAGGATATTAAAACTATTGCCAAAATTGATGCCGATTTCGTAGCTGTATCCTTCCCTCGCAATGCCGGAGATCTAAATCTAGCTAGAAGCCTATTAGAAGGAGAAGGCTGCTATGCCGGAATTGTTTCCAAAGTTGAAAGAGCTGAAGCTATTGCGACCCAAGAAGCTATGGATGAAATTATTCTCGCTTCTGATGTTGTGATGGTTGCCCGTGGAGATCTTGGGGTTGAGATTGGTGATGCTAATTTACCGGCAGTACAAAAACAACTTATCCAACGATCCAGGGAATTAAATCGCGCCGTTATTACTGCCACGCAAATGATGGAATCCATGATTGAAAATCCGATTCCAACACGCGCCGAAGTATTTGACGTTGCGAACGCAGTTCATGATGGCACTGATGCAGTGATGCTTTCCGCTGAAACAGCTGCAGGAAATTACCCTGTCGAAACTGTCGAAGCCATGGTTCGAATTTGCGTGGAGACTGAAAAACAACGAAGTGTCCGACAATCGGATCACCGCGTCAACGTCAAATTTAAACGCGTTGACGAGGCCATTGCTATGGCCTCCATGTATATGGCAAACCATTCAGAAATCAACGGAATTGCTGCCTGGACTGAATCCGGCACTACCCCCTTATTGATGTCAAGAATCAGCTCTGGCATTCCAATTTTTGCCTTTAGCAGCCAGGACAAGACCCTTGGAAAAACAACCATATATCGCGGCGTTTTTCCTTTCTACTTCTCCCATGACTCAAATGATCACGCTGAAGTCAACCGTGAAATCCTGAATAAACTAAAAGAGCGCGGCTTTGCCAAACAAGGAGATCGTTTTATTATTACCAAAGGTGATTTGACAGGACAACAAGGCGGCACCAACGCATTGAAAGTCGTCACATTGGGTGAAGGCTTAACACCCTAACTTCCCCCGCTAAAACAAGAAAGGAGAAAATCAAATATTTTTCTCCTTTCTTGCTCTTTTACTACAATACCTCAAGTTTTGCATAAGCCAGCATTAACCACTTAATACCGGCATCCCTGAAATTAATTTGCACCCGCTCTTGAGCACCCTCACCCTCCACTTGTAATACCACCCCTTCACCAAATTTAGCATGGCCAACATGTTGCCCCAGTTTAAAGGTATTGTTTTGTTGAATTTGTCCAGATATTGAAGCTCCAGCTGTCACCGGCCGACTCACTTGAGCACGCACTCTGACTTCCTGCATAGTTTCAGCCGGGATCTCTCTAAGAAACCGGGATGGCCTGGCAATTGTCTCCCTGCCATACAATCGTCTTGATTCAGCATAAGTCAAATACAGGTCTGACATTGCCCGCGTCATACCTACATAACAAAGCCGACGCTCCTCTTCTAGACGCCCCGGATCATCAACAGACTGCTGAGATGGAAACAAGCCATCTTCAAGCCCCACTAAAAATACCAATGGAAATTCCAAGCCTTTAGCAGAATGCAAGGTCATTAACTGCACACAATCATCAGAATCGTTTCCCTGCATTTCACCCGCCTCCAAAGCTGCATAGCTCAAAAACATTTCCAGCTCACCCAGATTTTCATCGTTATCCTGATCATAATCAAATGAGCGGGCCGCGTTAACCAATTCCTCAAGGTTTTCCACCCTGGCCTCGCCTTTTTCGCCTTTCTCCTTTTTATAGGTTTCGATCAACCCGGTTTTTTCGATGACTGACTTTACCTTTTCGTATAATTCCAGATCCTGGCTTGATTCAGCCAAATCATTAATCAATTTAACAAATCCTTGCAGCGCATTTGAAGCACGAGCAGTAAAGGCTGATTCCGACAATAAATCCAAAGCAGCTTGCCATAGCGATTTATTGGTATGCTGAGCTTTTAGACGTATATCATCCATAGTCTTGGCACCAATACCACGTGTTGGCATATTAATGACGCGCTCAAATGCCGCATCGTCAAGACGATTTGAAATCAGTCGCAAATAAGCCAAGGCATTTTTGATTTCTGCACGTTCAAAAAATCGCAACCCTCCATATACTCGATAAGGCATCCCGGTAGACATCAATTTTTCTTCGAATTGCCGTGACTGGGCATTTGAGCGGTATAATATGGCAACATCACTACGTAAACCACCCTCATTTACCCATTTTCTGATTCTTTCTATCACAAAATAAGCTTCATCCTGCTCATTGAAGGCAGCATATAAAGAAATGGGTTCGCCGTCTCCTGAAGCTGTCCATAACTCCTTCCCCATACGCCCCTGGTTATTGTCAATAAGACTGTTGGCAGCTTTTAAGATGTTTCCAGTAGACCGATAGTTTTGCTCTAACCTGATCACCTGATGGTCTGGATAATGACTCTGAAAGCTAAACAGATTTTCAATTTTTGCACCACGCCAACCATAAATGGATTGATCATCATCACCAACCACGAACAGGTTCTGCTGATTTTGCGTCAACAATCGCAACCAGGCATATTGAATCGTATTAGTATCTTGAAATTCATCAACATGAACCTGCTTAAAACGTTTTTGGTAGAAATTCAGTAAATCCGGATTGTCGCGCAACAACTCATGCGCTTTGAGCAACAATTCCGCAAAGTCAACTAACCCTGACCGCTGACAAATTTCCTCGTAAGCTCGATAAACCAATAACATCTGGCGCTGGAACAAATCTCCAGTTTCAACCACACTGGCAGCCCTGATTCCCTCATCTTTTTGACCATTAATAAACCATTGAATCTGCCTGGGTGGCCATTTACCATCATCAATATTCAGAGATTTAAGTAACCGCTTTATTAAACGATACTGGTCATCCGAATCAATAACCTGAAATGTTTCGGGTAAACCAGCTTCTTTACTATGACGGCGCAATAAACGATGCGCCAGACCATGAAAGGTTCCAATCCACATAGCTCTGGCAGAAATATCCAACAAACTCTCAATCCGCAAACGCATTTCCGCAGCCGCCTTATTGGTAAACGTAACTGCTAAAATACTTTGTGGCGAAAGGCCTTCCACCTGGATTTGCCAGGCAATTCGATGCACTAAAACACGCGTTTTACCACTGCCAGCCCCTGCTAAAACGAGCATCGGTTGATTTGGAGCGGTAACAGCCTGACGCTGCATTTCATTTAAAGGATCGATTATTTCGGTGACATCCATTTGAGACGTTATAATATAGAGTTGGTATAAGATGTTATGAATATTAGATTGCCTGATTAGTCTACCAATAAACTCGGATCGCTACAGAATTTTGAACACAACTTTGTTTTTCAATTTCTTCAAAACCATTCAGGAGAGACACAATGAATTTTGATTTTAAACGCATGCTCAAATTTGAACACAATGTAGGGGAAAAAGAAAAAAAATACCGAACCATTGGGGGTTCAGTTGCTCTTCTCGTTTCTTTGCCCATAGCCAGTATTCCATTATTACTAATCGGCGTTATCCTGGTTGCCACAGGTTATTCAGGCTGGTGCCCTGTCTATTCAGGAATGCATAAGAATACCATGGAAAAAACCAGTTAAATTTCTGCTCGCCCTTGGGGTGGACCTCCATGTGAACTTCCACCCCTTGATATTCAGATTTTTTCCTATACAAATACCCTGCAATTTTTTCCTTATCATCCAAACTGACTCCTGATATATAAAACTCCTCGTTTGGAGTGCAACAATTTTTGTGGAGACCGAGGAGGCTGTCCAATTAAGGAAGATTCTTCTTACGGCAATAGGAAATGACGCCTTTTACCGATCTTTTTTGTTGCGTAGCGCCACCCTGCGTCTCAAAAGATCAAAAAACGCATTCAATTTCCTACCTGCCTCGCTACACTCCCCTGAACCCGACAACCTTGTAAACGAAAAAATACTGCGCGCCAGCTTTTGGAAATGTACTTCGGAATTGAATCCGCTAATAATAAAACCACTATTTTGGCCGGAAACTTGACAGGAACTTAACTTTTATAGAATATACATCTGGGTTATTTTAAAAGTTTCGACCCAATACTAATAATTTATTATAAAGGGGGAAGTCGATGGATATTGTTACAACTACTGCTGGCATTGAAATGCTAATGCGCTGGGGACATTTTCTTGCAGGTATCACATGGATTGGATTGCTTTATTATTTCAATTTTGTTCAAGGTGAATATTTCAAAGAGGCCGATGCTTCTGCCAAAACTGCAGCCATCAAAGGCTTGGTACCAAAAGCACTTTGGTGGTTCCGCTGGGGGGCTGCAGCAACATTAATAACCGGGCTGGCCATTTTTGGCCTGCGTGGCGGCGGCATGTCGATGGATATCTATGTCGGCGCATTACTTGGTGTTTTTATGTTCCTAAATGTTTGGTTAATAATCTGGCCAAACCAGAAAGTTGTCATTGCTTCAGCCGAAGCAGTATCCGCTGGGGGAAAAGCATTGCCGGAGGCAGCGGATGCATTGGCGGCAGCAGGACTCGCCTCGCGAACCAACACTTTGTTTTCTATTCCGATGCTATTTTTTATGGGCGCATCCTCCCATTATCCCCATAGCTTTAGTGCATTAGCCTTCATTGTGGCTGCCGTGATCATTCTGGTTCTTGAGCTAAATGGCGCTTATCCCGCTGTCAAAAATATCAGTGTTTGCAAAAAATTACCGGCTTGCGGAAAAATGGGTCTCATGGCCAGCATTAAAGGTGTTATTCATTGTGGTCTCGGATTAACGGTTATCTTGTTTTTAATCCTTGATTATTTATAATTTTTTTATAAAAAGCAGCACATTTCATTGAGGACAAGAATTTCTCTTTCTTGTCCTTACTATGTTAGGGTAATGATCTATCCCATACACAATAAGTATTCAGGAGTTTATGTATGTTAGAAGCACAGCAATCAGCACCAATGTTCAGGTCTTACAACCAAAATAATGAAATGATTTCTCTTGCAGATTTTGCCGGAGAAAAAAATATTGTCTTATACTTTTATCCGAAAGACGACACACCTGGCTGCACTATTGAAGCAAATGATTTTACCAAACTGGCAGAAGAATTTGCCAAACGTGATACCGTGGTAATTGGCGTCAGTAAAGATTCCTGCGACAGCCATACTCAATTCATCGAAAAATATGGATTAAAAGTCGACTTACTCGCTGATACCTCAGGAGAACTCTGTGAAAGCTATGATGTCTGGCGAGAGAAAGAAAAGAACGGCATAAAAAAAATGGCGATACTCCGCTCGACTTTCATTATTGATAAACAAGGAAATTTGGCAGATGTCCATTATGGCGTTAACCATGAAGGCCATGCCGAAGAAATGCTGGAAAAAATAAAAAGCATGAATGGCGAAAAAACCGAAGAACAATAACTTCACTTTCAGAACTTGAATTAAACAATGAATGACAAACAACTGGCTGCATGCGAAGCTGCCAATGCGGTAAAAAACGGCATGATTGTTGGTCTGGGAACTGGATCAACTGCCAATTACTTTATTGAAGCCTTGGCTGAACGGCAAAATAATGAAAAATTACAAATAACAACAGTCTCCAGCTCTGTCATTAGCTTTATTAAAGCCAAACAATTAGGACTATCTGTTCAGTCTATTGAACAATTGTCGCACCTTGATCTTTATGTTGACGGGGCTGATGAAGTCAGCCCTGATGGCACCTTACTGAAAGGCAGAGGCTCGGATTTAGTTAAAGAAAAAATCCTGGCTACAGCATCTCAACAATTTCTGGTATTGGTTGACCAAAGCAAACTGGTCAACCGTATCGGAGAAAAATTTGCCATTCCAATTGAAGTCATGCCTTTCGCTTGGCAGCTCGTGAAGAATAACTTAGAAGAAATGGGAGGAACTGGCAATTTACGCCTTAACGCCAATGAAGATAACGTTGCAATTACTGCTCATGGCAGCCTGGTGTTGGATATGACATTCGATACTGAAATTAGCACCCCCTTGCTGAACGAACATCTAAACGGATTACCTGGCGTTGTTGAACATGGCATTTTCACAAACTTGGCCACTACAATATTAATCGGCAAGGATGGAAAAGTTGAAGAAAGGCAGCTAAAATAATTTCTGGATTTTCTACGAAAATTTGCACTTATTTTATACTTCGCGCAGTCACGGATGCGGAATTTATAGACACTGAAACCGCAACATCCTCCACAAATACTTTTAAATCGGGTTCACCCGCAATCAATTGAAAAACATTCGCAGCAACATTAAGTCCAAGCGCCTGTTTGATTCCTGCATAAGAAGTTGTTAAACGAGGATTAATTTCGAGAAAAACATAACCATTACCCGTATCAATTAAATCAATCCCAACATACCCCCACAGCCCTGGTATTGCTTGAGCAATATCGTCAATAATATTGATTAAGTTTTCTGATTTTTTCATGGCAATATTTACTTCGCAAGCTTCCAATGAAAGCTTCTGCCCCACGATATTGATTTTTTGTTCATTAACACAAATCAGCCATCCTCGAGAATTTTTGAACAAACAAGACAAACTGATGGCGCGGCCCTGAATAAATGGCTGAACAATATAATCATCCGGCTCTTCAAGCAGCGTAACCACTCGCTTTAATTGCTCCTGGTTATTGATCAAAAAACAATTTTCACAACCAACGCCATCATTTGGCTTGATTACATAAATTTCAGTGTCCAACCATTGAAAATCAGATAATTTTTGTGTATTAATAACTGAAATTTTAGAGTCTGTTAATAACTGATATGTTAAAAGTTTATTTCCAGCCAGCTTTACGGCTCCAGCCGCTGAATTTAATAGTCTCGCACTTGAACTTTCAACTATTCTAGAAAAATCAAGTAGTACGTTGTCAGATTCCGGAGCAATAGGCCAAACAGCATCGCATTGACGACAAAGTTCAGCAAAAATACTTTGAATTTCTGAATCTTGGGTGATTTTAATTATTTCGACATTTTCAAACCGATGAAAAAGTTGATCCGGTAGTCTCGAATCACGAGTAATGTATAATTCAGATTGGGGGATCTGGGAAAGATCGCTGATTAATGCCTGCAACATTAACTCCCCTTCGTTGGCTAAACTTTCCGGTAATGGTTGTTTTCTCAAACCACCGCCGGTAATGAATTCAAAAACGAAAATTTTCATTCTGGTAATGCTGAGAAGTGGATTATGAACGTCATACCCGTTATTGATTTAAAAGATGGTAAAGTTGTCCATGCTCGCATGGGAAATCGTAACCAATACCGACCTGTTGACTCAATGCTGTGCCAATCATCGGATATTTTTGATGTTATTTGTGCCTTTCTGACACTTTATCCTTTCAAACACTTTTATATTGCTGACCTAAATGCCTTAACAGGACTTGGCAGCCATGACAATTTACTTAATAAAGTTTTACGTCTTTTTAATAAGATCCATTTTTGGATTGATGCTGGACTAAAATCCCCGATTCATTTTTTTGTCCAGAAAAATTATACGCCAGTCATTGCGAGCGAATCCTGCAAGAAACAAGATGTCAATTTATTGAAAAAATCAAAAAAAAACTTTGTACTTTCATTGGATTTTTCTACTGACAAACCAATAGGCCCTACAATACTGTTTGAAAATCCTGAATATTGGCCTGATATAATTATTATTATGACACTTGGGCATGTCGGCAGTAATAATGGACCAGCAATTTCACAATTACTTAATTATTGTGAAAACCATGCAAACAAAACCTTTGTGGCTGCTGGAGGAATCAGAAATAGCGCCGATCTTTCTATATTAAAAAAAATGGGCATCCATCATGCTCTTGTTGCAACTGCCTTGCACAATGGCGCAATAACAGCACAGGACATCAAAAATCTTCAAGCAAAAAAATACCCCGAAAAACGGGGTATTTTATAGTCACACAATTGTATAACTAAACTATGCCTTGCCAATATATATTGACAAGGCCATAGAAAAATTATTCTTCAGAAGCAAAAGGATGTACTGCAGTATCTTTCTTCTCAAGGACTTTTTCTATAGAAGGCGAATTTCTAACAGCACGCTCTAGTGCTTCTTTAGTCGCCGCATAGTTGTATTTCTGGATTTTGTCATCGTCTTCCGCCAACCAGTGGATGAAAACACCAACACAAACGAACAAATCATCCGCTTCAGCAGCAGGAATAGTACCGTTTTCTACGCAGTCAGCAACAGCCATTGCCACACCACGTTGTGCAGGGCCAAACATTTGAACAGCTTGCTTAGCGCCTTTAATTGTTACTTTGTTGAACATAACTGTTGCAGGCTTAACCATCAGATTAGGCGCAATAACAGCCAACAGGCTTGAAAAACCATCTTTGTTGTTAGTTAAGCAGTTTGCAAATGCAGTTTCCGCAGCAGAACCGCGAGGACCAATCATTAAATCGATATGCGCGACTTCATTTCCGTCACCCACTAATGATTCGCCCACACGTAATGTATTGATTTTAGACATGCTTGTTTTTTCCTCAGAAGAAATTAAATAAAAAGTTATTGAATCGACATGTTAAATGTCCATGCAATTTTCACCTGCCAGTTCCCGCAATAGTGCTACAAATATGGTTGCTACTGTCATATCTGCGGAAGTGCCAGGATTAATACCCTTAGCCTTGAAGTCTTGATCTATGTCGTAAAGCATAGCTTCAAGATGTTCAGGTTTTTTAACACTAAACAGCTCCGCTTCAACTACAGCCATTGTTTTTAATACTATCGGGGAGTGCTGATTGCCATATTTCCGTTCGATGTGGCTATCAGGATATCGGCTAAGCAAACCAGCGAATACTGCCACAGCAGCCCAGTTTCTGTCGCCAAATCGATCGAAGCTTTTATTATACTTTAAAAGTGCGAAATTAAAAACATCCGCGTAATTAGTTGTATATTGAAGAGCAATTCGATCCTTTTCTGCAGCAATTGCCATCGCCTGTGTCAGATTAACTTCAGGTATGTTTTTGACATCCTGATCATCCGATTTCCCTAATCCACCAGGTGAAGCAAGCGTTATTGCTCTAAATGCCCATATCGCATCATTAACTGTAGTTGTTTTTAAGATTTGTGCAAGAGATTGTTGTAACGAAAGTTTTTTAGGGTTTTTTTGTACTGCACAAATCAACGGTGCACATAATAAAATTATTCCCAGGTTAGTATTACAGCCCACCGCACTTCGAGTCTGCTTGACTGCATGATAGATTTTTTCACCCAATGAATAATCTGGATTGCAAATGGGATCGGCACTGACTTGCGCACTCACCCTGAAATCTTCAACCGTCATGTCATGGCCATCAGAATAAACACTGACATTACCTGGCTTAAATGCCTGCACATCGACTTCACAGGCTTGAAAATAGGCCGAAACTAACTGTCTATGAGTTATGTGCTTCACGAAGCAACTTCGATTAAAGATTTTTTATTAGGCAAATGTCGGGTTATTAAATCATCAACCAGAAGTCTGGCAACCTCAACCTGACAGACACCTTGCAACCCTTTCCACGCTGGAATACTGTTGACTTCAATAATCTGAAAATGACCTTTGCGGTCACGAATAATATCCACCCCTGCATAATCCATTTTTAAAGCCCGAGTTGCCTGCAAAGCCAGCCGGGACATTTCCTTGTCAACAGGGACCACTTCACAGCGAGCACCGCGGGCGACATTATTTAACCAGCAAACGCCGTGTCGTCGCATTGCAGCGATTACTTTTCCATCAATAACAAAAATTCGCCAATCTGAATAACCTGAAGTTCCGGAATCAACAAAACGCTGCAGATAATAAATCCCTTTGCTACTGGCCAGCCAAAATAGATCGGTCATTTTTTCGATTCGCCGAATACCTTCCCCTTGCGAACCAAACAGAGGCTTGGTGACTAACTTATAGCCGCTCTGCAATTGATGTTCTGCAATTGCTACGGCTTCAGTCCGATCGCGCACTACCCAGGTTGGGGGCGTTGGCAAGCCTGCCTGTTTTAACAAAAAACTGGTCATAGCCTTGTCCACGCTTTTTTCTATCACCCTGCCATCATTGTAAACCGGAATATGCAATAATTTCAGTACATGCAAAATATCCAGATAAAACACTACTTCCTCAAGCGAACCCCCGGGTACACCCCGTACAAAAACAGCATCCGGTAATTTTTGCTCAAATCCCGGTATATTAACTGGCAACGAACCTGAATCGAGGGCAATTTTGCATTCCGTTAGAGAAACATATTGAGCGACAAATCCCTGTTCTGCAAAAGCATGGCGCAGTTGGGCGCCATGCCATCCCGGATCATCAGTAAAAATTGCAATTTGCCCCATAAAAATTAGCCGCCAAATGATTTGTCGAGCAACGCCTCATCCAACTTTCCAGCACGAAAGCTTTTTCCAGATTCCACAGCAGTAACAATAACACTGGCGGGGCTAAACAGCATTGCGTCAATTTTAAAGAAATCATATTCATATTCCTTAAATACTTCAGCAAATGGCTTACCATAATCTTTAGAAGTCGAACTGGGCAATTCCTTTGCCAGTTTTTCCGCTGCTTCATCACCGCCTTTAACAAACAAATGCACTTGTCCGGCAAATAAAATTGCGTCATTGGTACGACCCATCGCCTTGATGAAATCCGGATGAGGAGGGCATAATGGCGCACTGCCGCTACCGTCAATAATATCTTGCAATGGAAAATGCAGCGCATGGGCTTTATGCATGGCAACTTCCAAAACCCTTGCAACTACTTGAAACCCACCCGCGATACTACTGGTAGGCGTTACAATGACAGTTAAAGCCGAAGGTTTTAAACCACATGCACTGGCAATTTTTTCAACAATTTCTACCGGCGGAATTTTATCGTTTTCAATAACAATGACTGTTTCACTAGCTTCGTCTTTATAATCCAATTCAGCAAACAGCTCTTCCTTGACACAAATAGACCGTGCCGGACCAGAACCCAGAGCATAATATTTTTCATGCGATAAACTCCAGCCGGCATATTGACTTCCCAGACAAGCTAATACCGGATTCACAGTATGCACATTGATCATCAGTGGCCAATTTTTTGTATAAGAGCTGTGAGAAAGCGAAACATGGCCCAAACCGCCCAAACAAATTTCAGCAATAATTCGACCGGATTCAAGACCTCCTGGAACGCTAATTCCGGCATCAACGATCGTACAACCATTGTCAAGAGTTTGAATTGCCACCCTCAGTTTGTCTGCATTTTCAATTAGTTCTTTGACTAAAGGCCGGGCATGTTTGTTTACGCTTGTTTTATATTGCATGTTAAGTTTCCTTTTGAAATATGTTCTCTACTATTTTTTGTCTTGTCGCCAGCACAGACAATACCTGATCCGAATCTACTCCACTGGCGATAATACTGCATAATGGCTGGTATTTATGAATAATTGTATTACATTTTGGCCTATCCTGAACCCAACGCGGCCATTCAATCTTTTCTGGTATCCGACAATCAGCCTTTGCATAAATAATTTGGTATCCGCTGATTTGATTCCTGACTATCGTTTTTTTTGACAACCATCCCGCATGTGCTGCGACAAATTCTGCCGGATACAACTCAACACTGGCAGTCGGTCTTGGATTGATCTCCAGAAAATAACATTGATTCTGATGCACAATAAAATCAATCCCGTTTATTCCTTTTAATCCAAAATGAGCAGTCAGCGCAGCAACCCATTCAGCAATTATTCGCTGATTTTTTGCTGATATTTCCGCCTGATTGCAAACACCAGAAAAAACAAATTCTTGACCACGCTCTAATATAATTGACCATTGCCGGTTAAATCCTATGATTTCGGCATTTTTGCCATCAACAAAAAAAACAGCCGAGACAACTTCTCCAGGTTGATATTGCTGCCAATATCCTTGCTGATGGTGACTATCATCAAAATTATCAACAAAAATTCCGCAACCACCTTCACTTTGAAAAGGCTTAAACAACCAGACTCCTGAATCAGGCCTGGAAAAACTCACTTCCGGAAAGCGAATATTTTGCTTGCTCAAAACCTCAAACAGACCCGCCTTGTCTTGAGCTTTTTTGAACACCTCTGGCGCGTTACCCAGCAAATTAAATTTTTCCTGCAAAAAAAACAGGGTTTGCGGGTGCTTTTCAAAGCCACTGCCATAAATGACGTTTTTAACTGGATAAATCCGCTGCAACTCATCAATTGCGGGTGTTATTTCTTCCACCGTTAATGCATGAACTTTTCTTATATCATCTGCAATCTGGCAAGTATCCTGATCCGCAAAAAGATCAATCACCAACGGTCGAAACCCAACCTGCTGCAGTTGCTTTGCCAACATCCGCCCGGATGTTGCGATCACCAAAAGAAAACTATCCGGCAATCACTTCACCACCGCAGTTTCTGGCGCTAGCAACCATAAAGTGCAAGTTTTCACTTCCGGAAAATTGTTGTTCCAAGCCTTCTTTCAACAACTCCGCCTGGGCAGGATCATCAACTGCACAAAACCCGGTTGGTCCCCATGAAGTCTGACCAATGGCAACGACTCCTTTTTCTTTAAGCCATTGCATAGCCTGATCAACTTCCGAACTAGTGAAAACGCCCCCTTGCACTGGTGCAAAATGCTCTCCAACGGATTGTTGTAGCTGGCTAATAACATCACCAAAACTGTTAATATCTTTTTCAACAACTGCAGGTAATCCCTGCATCATCAACAAATAGCAAAGTCGTGCCGCTTCCTGCTGAGAGAAAGTAGGAAGTTTTTTAAAGGCTGAAACTTCTTGTTCACCGTGCAACCCTTGACCTCTACGGTCAAAAATCAGAATAAACCGCCAGTTTTCTGGTATTTTCAGCTGTGAAATAATTGGAGGTATGATGGTTTTTTCGCCTCGCCCCCCATCCACGACCAACCCACCTTGTTCAAACACTCCAATTCCAATACCTGAACGCCTGCCTCGTGCTGTCAATGCAGCAATTTCTCTGATCTTAAGCCCTAAATCATAAAAACCATTTAAAGCCAAGCCAACCGCTAGTGCCATTTGTGTTCCTGAACCCAACCCCACATGCTCAGGAATCGCAGCTGCAACTTCAATTTGAAAGGTTTTGGGCAAATCCAGTTTAGAACATATAGATTCAGCGCATTGTTCTGCCCGTGCAGCAGAATTACCAATCACTTTGAATTGATCGGATCGCTTAATAATTAATTGGGTATAAATTTCATTCAGAGCCAGGCCAATACTGCCAAACTGACGCCCCAATGCACCACTTAAATCAATAAACCCCATATGCAATCTTGCAGGAGCAATGATAGTCAGCTTTGATATTTTTGATTTCAAGACAGGTAAAACAAAATTTGAAAATGTAGCCGTATTATACGCTATGCCTGGATCTTTTATGCTCTATCATTTCTGCTAACCGGGCTAAACTTTTTAGCCTTATATGCTCTGAATAGCATTTATCATAAGGCTTCGATGGTATTAATATTACAAATGCGCCTGCTGATTTACCAGCCTGTACGCCAATATCAGAATCCTCAACAACTAAAATTTCTTCAATGGCCACCTTTAAGACCTTTGCGGCTTGCAAAAAAATATCCGGCGCCGGCTTAGCATTTCTTACCTGATCTCTGGCAACAATATGCGGAAAATATTCAATTATTCCAGCAAGTTTTAAACATTCAACTGCATTTTCCAAATAGCTGTTAGTGGCGAGACTATAAGGGATATTATATTGCTGAAGAACCTTCAATAACGAATAAAATCCATCTTTGACAGCTATTCCATCCTCAGAAACTATTTTATGCCAATATTTACTGCTTAATTCCCTGAATGACTCAAGCTTGAATGCCCCACCTAATTCATTGACTATCAAGCGTTCTACCTGCTGAAAGGGTTGACCTGTTAATGAGCGGCAAAAATCATTTGTCAACGTAAACCCCATGTTTTTTGCAGCTTCTTGCCAAGCCAGAAAATAAGTCTTTTCGGTGTCCAGGACCAAGCCATCCATATCCATAATAACTGCTCTAAAATCAGGTAAATTCATTATTGAAGCACCTTGATATATTCACCTTCCGCTTCTCTGTTGGAACCGACAACAATCCGACAACTGCCGTTACTGGCTTGCTCCAATAATCCGGAAATTTCTACTTTTTCCCCGGTAAAGGCTTGCCCGGTATATGTTGCAGTATAGCTAACAACGACTTGAGCTTGCGCTGCATCAATTTCCAACTCAGCTGGATAATCAAATCCTCGCCTGTCATTGGTTACTAAAGCTTGAATCTTGACGGAGCCAATCTTGTTAAACCGACTATTTGCCACTACTTTGTTCGAATCGACAAAACTTATATCAAATTTTCGTTGATTAATGACTGCCTTATTGAGTTTTCGCTGTTCATGCCAAACATATTCCGAAAAACTGAGTTCACAACCGCGACGCTGATACGCTTCACGCCAATCTCCCTTGGATAAAGAAAACAACTTGCCTGCATAAATCAATTTTCTGATACTGTTTCTGGCCTGAAAAAAATCATCCCGATCATAAATCACTAAATCAATATCTGAAGCTTTTTTCTGAGCATTTATCAATAATGATCCAGTAACACCAACTTGTTCGATTATTAATCCTGTTTCAGCCAGCAGCCAACAAAGTTGCTGCAAATCACTAATCACTGGATCACCCGGAACTTTTTGTAAAAGTAGTTGCAGTTGCTTTTCCGGCAAAAGATGTTTACATATTTTTCTTACAGGTACCGCATGTAAATGAGCATCTTTTGATACTGAATAATAAAGATAATCTGAAAATTGATTTTCAAGAAGTGCATTGGCTTGATGAGTTGTCAGTTTTTGCCAGCCTGATGATGTTCTGTGATAACGCAAAAAACAAAGAACTCTGCCCTGTTCCGTACCATTTTCAACAACTGCAAAAACCAACCCTTCCTCGGTTTCAATAAAATCTTTAGCTAAAAAGTCACGAGAAGAATAGCTTGTCATGAAACAATCAAGCTGATTCGACTCGGTTTCTGCCTTTGTCTTTGGCACGATATAAAGCAGCGTCTGCGGCTATGGTTATTTTCTCAGCAGACTTATATTGCCCGGTATATGTTGCCAATCCTAAACTCAAAGTTACATTAGGGGCAATATCTGAGCCACTGTGAGGTATTTTTTGTTCCGCAACAGCTTGCCTGATTTTTTCAGCGATAAATAACCCTCCCTGCAAATCAGTATTCGGTAAAATTACAGTGAATTCCTCGCCCCCGTATCGACATGCTAAATCTGTGGGTCTTTTCGGGACATTGGCAATTGCTGCAGCGATATTTGCCAAACATTTATCACCTTCAATATGACCATAAGTATCATTATAAATCTTAAAAAAATCGACATCGCAAATAACCACTGACAAAGGCTTCTTTTCCCGCTGCGCCAATCTATATTCCTTTTCCAGGTGTTGATCAAAATTACGTCGATTTGCTAAACCGGTTAATTCATCCACCAGAGAAATTTTTAGTAATTTTTCATTCGCTTCCTCTAGTTGCTGCTGCGCCAATTTCAGTTTCTGTCGAGTATCGTATATTCTTTGCATAGCCATAATTTGCAATTGCAAATGCAACGGCTTAATGGGCTTGGGTATATAAGCGTCAGCGCCAGCCAATATTCCTTCGGTATAAGAATCCTCATCAATTTTGCTGGTAATAAAAATAATGGGTATCCATTCTTCATTGAGAATTATTCTGATTTTTTTGGTTGCTTCATAGCCATTCATATCAGGCATTTCGACATCCATCATAATCAAATCAACTTCATTACACTTTACAAATTTTACCGCTTTCTTGCCATTTTCAGCAAAAAATGGCTGATGACCAAGCGCTACAATACATTCAGAAATATATTCTCTAATGGATTTACTATCGTCGACAATTAATACTTTCATAATTGACTATAAATTAATTTTTTCATCATTGGCTAAAGCTTAGCATACCAACTTAAGTGAACATGACTATCTCCCTCTGTTAAATCACCTAAAATCCAGTTGATTAATCGAGCTTAATACCATAAGCTCATCACCGGAGCTTTTTCAACACACTCTTTTTTAAGACTGGGTGTGTATTGAAAACGAAACTCCTGAAAAAATAATAAACAGCTGTATTTCACACAACACCGCAAGTCATGAGGAAAAAAAATGAAAATCGGTATACCAAAAGAAATACACCCGGGAGAAAAACGGGTAGCTATTACACCGAATGTCACTGAGCAACTAAAAAAGCTGGGGTTTTCCGTTAGCATTGAAAAAGGCGCAGGGAAAGATGCAAATTTTTCTGACGAAGAATATCAGGAAGCAGGCGCGGAAATCATTTCAGATACCAAAAAATTATGGTCAACTACCGATCTGATTCTTAAAGTCAGACCACCAGAAAAGCACCCTGCATCTGGCGTTGAAGAAACTGAATTATTACCTGAAAAAGGCAATTTGATCAGCTTTATCTGGCCCGCCCAGAATAAGGAATTAATGGATACACTGGCAAAAAAGAAAGCCACTGTGTTAGCTATGGATTGTATTCCACGAATTTCCAGGGCGCAAAAATGTGATGCCTTAAGTTCAATGGCTAATATTGCCGGTTACAGGGCGGTCATTGAGGCTGCCGAACATTTTGGCCGGTTTTTCACTGGTCAAATCACGGCCGCTGGAAAAATCCCGCCTGCAAAAGTACTAGTCATTGGAGCCGGTGTTGCCGGATTGGCCGCAATCGGTACCGCCAAAAGTTTAGGTGCCATTGTCCGGGCTTTTGATACTCGTCCTGAAGTTAAGGAACAAGTAGAAAGTATGGATGCTGAATTCCTGATGCTGGACTTTGAAGAAGATGGCTCAGGAACTGGCGGTTACGCAAAAACCATGAGCAAGGAATTCATTGAAGCAGAAATGGCTCTGTTTGCACGTCAAGCGATGGACGTTGACATTATTATCACCACTGCGTTAATTCCCGGCAAACCTGCACCAGAACTCATTACCAAAGGAATGGTTGAGTCAATGAAGCCCGGCAGTGTTATCGTTGATCTGGCTGCGGAACAAGGTGGTAATTGCAAGCTCACCAGAGCAGACAAAGTCATCACCAAATTCGGCGTCACCATCATTGGCTACACTGATTTACCCAGCCGTATGGCCGCTCAATCCAGTCAGCTTTATGGTACTAATTTACGTCATCTATTAGCCGAACTGTGTCCGGAAAAAAATGGCGAGATCGTCGTCAATATGGATGACGAAATGATTCGTGGTGCAACGGTTATAAAGGAAGGTGAAATCACCTGGCCACCGCCACCGCCCAAACTTTCTGCGGCGCCGGCTCCTCAAGCTGAAAGACCGGCAGCCGTTGAGGAAAAACCAGAACAGAAATCGCTATTGCCGGAACCTGTAAAACAGTTTTTACCTTTGGCCATAGTCGGTGCGCTTTTATATGCTGTAGGATCGACTGCGCCGCCATCATTTATGTCGCATTTCACAGTATTTGTACTAGCCTGTTTTATCGGCTACCAAGTGATCTGGAATGTTGCTCCTTCCCTGCATACGCCATTAATGAGCGTGACCAACGCAATCAGTGGCATTATTGTTATCGGCGCATTGGTACAAATTTCCTCCCCTGGCATTTTAATAACTATATTGTCCGGATTAGCAATTTTAATCGCATCTATCAACATTGTCGGTGGCTTTCTAGTGACTCGGCGAATGCTTGAAATGTTTAGAAAATAAGGAGGTTAACAAAATGTCTCAAGGTCTCGTTACAATGTCCTACATCGCCGCCACGATTCTTTTTATTTTAAGTCTCAGTGGTTTAAGTCATCAGGAAACTGCAAGACGCGGCAATCTTTACGGCATGCTCGGCATGGCAATTGCTATTGTCGCCACCATTATGAGCGATGCAGTCAATTCCTATGTGGTCATTATTCTAGCGTTGCTTATTGGCGGTGCTATTGGCTCCCAGGCAGCAAAAATGGTTGAAATGACCCAAATGCCTGAACTTGTTGCAATCATGCACAGTCTGGTTGGAATGGCTGCAGTTCTGGTTGGCTATGCCAATTTTATCGACCCGGCTGCCACATTAACCGGGGTAGAAAAAAGCATCCATGAGGTTGAAATTTATCTTGGTATTTTGATCGGTGCTGTGACCTTTTCTGGATCAGTCATTGCGTTTGGTAAATTAAGTGGTCGCATCAGCGGCAGCCCGGTTTTATTACCGGGTCGGCATTGGCTTAATCTTGGTTTACTGGTCGCTTCAATCTGGTTGTGTCTGCAATTTCTCGAAAGTGCTGAAACCGGTGGTGGCACTTGGGCATTAATTTTAATGACCATTATTGCACTGGCATTTGGCGTTCACATGGTGATGGCTATTGGAGGCGCCGATATGCCGGTAGTGGTTTCCATGCTAAACAGTTATTCAGGATGGGCCGCTGCAGCCACTGGTTTTATGCTCAGCAACGATTTATTGATTGTTACTGGCGCGCTGGTAGGTAGCAGTGGTGCAATTTTGAGCTATATCATGTGCCGCGCTATGAACCGACATTTTCTCAGCGTAATCGCTGGCGGTTTTGGCACCGAATCTGGCGGCGAAGCAGCTGTTGTTGAGGGAGAAGTTTCTCCAATTGAACCAACGGAAACAGCTAATTTATTGCTTGATGCCAGAAATATCATGATTATTCCTGGCTACGGTATGGCCGTTGCACAAGCTCAACATACAGTCAATGAGCTGACCAAATTGCTACGCGACAAAGGAAAAAATGTACGTTTTGCCATACACCCAGTTGCCGGAAGAATGCCTGGCCACATGAACGTACTTTTAGCGGAAGCCAAAGTGCCTTACGATATCGTTTATGAAATGGACGAAATCAATGATGATTTCCCTAACGTTGATGTCAGCATTGTCATCGGCGCAAATGATATTGTCAATCCGTCAGCACTTGACGATCCCAACAGCCCCATTGCAGGCATGCCGGTTATCGAATGCTGGAAAGGTGGGACGACGATTGTACTAAAAAGAAGCATGGCTTCCGGCTATGCAGGCGTGGGTAATCCATTGTTTGTCATGGATAACACCCGCATGTTATTTGGCGATGCCAATGACAGTTTGCAGGAAGTGTTGAAAATCCTTAAAAGCTAATCCCCTGTCTTTTTTCAAAAAAAGCCCTCTCCTGCTGGAGAGGGCTTATAATTGACGAGCACCAGAAAATCTACGACACTGCTATAATTTACCAGTGCTAAACATCATCTGGATTTTCTTTTTTCTCACCGCCTTTGTCACTGCCGCTTTCAAGCTTCTGGTGCTTGGTGACCAGCAAGTATTTGCTCAAATCATGTCGGCCATGTTTAAACTGGCCAAAACCGCTTTTGAAATTTCTATTGGCTTAACCGGTGTATTGTCTTTGTGGTTGGGTATCATGAAAATTGGCGAACGCAGTGGATTTGTTGATTTATTAACTCGCGGATTAACGCCACTATTTTCCAAATTAATGCCTGAAGTTCCCAAAAACCATCCGGCATTGGGCTCTATTGTAATGAATATCTCTGCCAATGCTTTAGGTCTGGATAATGCTGCCACGCCACTGGGTATTAAAGCGATGAGAGAATTACAATCCTTGAATCCATCTCCTGATACTGCCAGCAATGCACAAATCCTGTTTCTGGTCATCAATACTTCTGCTGTCACCTTATTTCCTGTGACCATTTTCACTTATCGCGCCCAGTTTAATGCTGAAAACCCAACTGATGTATTTATTCCTATCCTGATTGCCACCTACATTTCCACCTTGGCAGGTTTATTTGCCGTAGCCAGTGTCCAAAAAATCAATTTGATGGATAAAGTCATCATGGCCTATCTTGGTAGTTTTACTGCATTAATTGTTGGAGTGATAGGCTATTTTTCCAGCCTGGAACAACAACAAATGCTGCAACAGTCCAGCCTTGTCAGTAATGTAATTTTATTCAGTCTAGTGATCATTTTCATATCTCGGGCTGCCTGGTTACGCATCAATGCTTATGAAGCTTTTATTGATGGCGCCAAGGAAGGTTTTAAAACTGCGATTAACATAATTCCCTATCTGGTTGCCATGCTCGTCGCCATTGGTGTTTTTCGTGCCAGTGGCGCACTTGATCTCATCGCAAACAGCATCCGGCAATTGGTTCACTGGCTATCATGGGATGATCGTTTTATCGATGCACTACCCACGGCATTGATGAAACCTTTTAGTGGCAGTGGCGCTCGCGCCATGATGGTGGACACCATGCAGACCCACGGCGCAGATTCATTTGCAGGACGTTTGGCATCGATCGTTCAGGGTAGTACAGAAACGACCTTTTATGTATTAGCCGTTTATTTTGGATCGGTCGACATTAAAAATATTCGTCATGCAGCAGCTTGTGGGATAATAGCCGATTTTTCCGGCATACTCGCCGCCATTTTTGTCGCATATTGGTTTTTTGGCTAATGCAAATCCATCTTAGAACATTAGGTTGCCGCCTTAACGAAGCAGAATTGGAAACCTGGGCGCAGGGCTTTCAAAATGCCGGCCATCAAATTACTCGAGAGTCAGGTCGAGCCGACTTAATTGTCATTAATTCTTGTGCAGTTACACAAGATGCCGCACGTAAATCACGGCAATTAATTCGCCGTATACATCGTGATAATCCTGCTGCCAAACTGGTGGTCAGTGGCTGTTATGCCACTTTAAATCAGGATGAAGCATCTGAGTTAATGGGTGTTGATCTAGTAATTAGCAATCGAGAAAAAAATCAACTGGTTGATAAGACACTCTCCGAATTGAATCTTGTCAGTATGCCAAATATGGCGACTGAACCGGGAGGAATTTCACTTTTTAGTAGAGGCCGACAACGTGCCTTTGTCAAAGTACAGGATGGTTGCCGCTATCGTTGTACATTTTGTATTGTGACTATTGCAAGAGGCGAGGAACAAAGTCGACCAGTTAAAACCATTGTTGATGAAATCAATCATCTAGCCGAACAGGGAATCAAGGAAATTATTCTCACCGGCGTACATCTGGGCGGTTATGGCTCGGATATCAATAGTCATTTGTCAGAATTATTGCAGACCATTCTAGCTGAAACCGACATTCCAAGAATCCGGCTTGGATCACTGGAGCCCTGGGATCTACCCGAAAATTTTTTTCAGCTATTTGAAAACCAAAGATTAATGCCCCATTTACATCTGCCTTTGCAAAGCGGTTCTGATACCGTTCTTAGAAGAATGGCCAGACGTTGCAAAACAGAAGAATTCAGTAAGATTGTCCGTCAAGCAAGAGAGCAAATCCCGCATTTTAATTTAACCACGGACATTATCGTCGGCTTTCCAGGTGAAACTGAACAGGAATGGCAAGAAAGCTATGATTTTATTCAACAAACTGGTTTTGGTCACATCCATATCTTCAGCTACTCGCCAAGACAAGGAACCAAGGCCGCAACATTACCAAATCAAGTGCCTAACGAGATTAAAAAACGCCGTAGTCAGCAATTGCATCAACTGGCTAAAACGATGAAGACCGAATTCCAACAGCAAAATCTTGGGGAAAGCTTTCCAGTGTTGTGGGAAGGCCAAACTGACTTACAACAAGACGGGCGCATCAAGATTTTTGGCTACACACCCAATTATTTACGTGTTTTCACTTTAATCAACCCCGAAAAAAAATCTTTGGCAAATCAAATTATCCCAGCGAATACTTTAGCTATTGTGAATGCGGAAATTATTACTGATATTTAAGATATACTTCGCGCGGTTACGAATGCGGAATTTATAGCGCATTGATTTATGCCGAGAGCAAGGCACTAAAACTGGTGCATAGCAAGCTACGCAACTGTTTTAGTAACGCAGCTATCGGCAAAAACTCAGTCGTTAGAAATCCGTAGTCGTGACCGCGCGCAGTATAACTATTGTCAAATTAAAAAAACTCAATATTCTTCTATTCTTTCCCCAATAAAAGTCAAATCAATTAACACTTTTTTTCGATTTATTCAGGTTGATTTCGCTGAGTGGATAGTCGAGCATTCGAAAAAATACCCAAATAACTTAATTTTTAGAAAATGACAAACACCTTAAGCCCATGTTAAGATAGAGAGTTTTCACTTAAATTTAAGCCTGTTAAATAACAGCTAACTGTATCTCGGCATAATGAATATGGCTAACACCCAAAAATCCAAAAAACAACCAATGCTTCATAACCCCGAACTGACAAAAGATAGTTGCGGCGTAGGATTCATTACCCATAAATATGGCAAACAAACCCACCAGCTATTAACCTTGGCTAACGAAGCTTTATGCACAATCCCGCATCGCGGCGGCATGAGCGCAGAAGGCATTGGCGATGGCGCGGGGGTAAACATTGATTTGTCTTTGAAGTTTTTCCGCAAAATCACTCAAAAGTCCGAGTTGAAACTGGGTGAATTTGGTGTGGCCAATTTCTTTTTCCCAGAGGATCACAGTCACTTTGATTCAGCAGCCGTTGAATTAGTTGAAAAATATCTGACAAAATACCACCTGCCAATTATCGCTTGGCGAGATATCCCCGTTGATAACAGCAAAATCAACAAAGCCGCCATTAAAGCACAACTACCAATCAAACAAGTCATTTTTGGCAAACCGAAAGCATTAACCTCTGCTACTCATGACGAATACGAAAAATATATCCAACAAACCCTGCTTGATATTGAAGTTGAAGGATTTAGCCGTGATGAACTGAACGGTTTTTATCCTCTTTCAATGAGTTCACGAACTCAAGTTTATAAAGGCCGGCTTAATTCATTCGAATTAATACCTTATTTCACTGATCTTTATGATGAAGATCATGAAATCGCCATTCTTTTTTTTCACACTCGTTTTTCCACCAATACTGCTCCAGCAACGATGATGGCCCAGCCTTTCCGTTACATGGCACATAATGGCGAGCTTAATACTGACAAAAAAAATCGTTTAAGCGAAAATGCTATCGCCAGACAGCATGACAAACACATTGTTTTCCCTTGCGGACAATCTGATTCCGGGCGCCTCGATCAGACATTAACCCGAAGAATTAATGAAGATGAACTGGATATTGTGACGGCTGTATTAGCCATGATGCCGCCAGCCTGGGAGAATGACCCGACCTTATCGCCTGAAGTTCGCGCCATGCTGGAATATTTCAGTCTTTACGAAGAAAAAAACGATGGGCCTGCCGCCTTGGTATTTAGCGATGGCATCCGTGTCGGAGCGCGGCTAGATCGTCTTGGTTTACGGCCATTACGCTCTGTCGAAACCAATGACTACCTGGCTGTCATGTCCGAAGCTGGACAAATTGATTTCCCTGCCGCTGAAGTATTAAAGCGTGGGCGTATTGAAGCTGGCGGCATGCTGTATTTTGATCATTCAACCAGAAAGACCTACACCAGCGATCAAGTCATGGACAGGCTTGCTAAACAGCAAAATTATCAGAAACTATTAGCTGAAAAGTGTGTTCATCTTGATGAATTACCGGAAGAGCAGTTCAAAAACCTAAACGAAAACAAATATTTCAACATTAATCAGCAGCATACCGCATATTCCTTGAATCAGGAAAGCTTCAAATTTCTGCTTGATCCCATGTTGAACACCGGCCTTGAAAAAGTCTCAGCCATGGGTTACGGCATTACCCCAAACGCTTTGTCTGGCAAAGAAGGCGGCATGTCCCGTTACTTTAGCCAGCGTTTCGCTCAAGTCACTAACCCACCGCTTGATTCCTTGAGAGAAAGTGACGGCATGACCTTGCGAGTTGCTCTGGGCGCAAAACCGACATTCGCTAAAACTGCGAGCAAACAACTGGTTATCAATTCACCAATTATTCAGCGCACTCAACTGGCCCAAATACGGAATCAGAAAACCATTAAGGTTGCTGATATTGACATGCTTTATTCCCCCTCACAGGACAGTAAAGAAAATGAAGCCAATCTGGAAGCAGCGCTGACCACAATTTGCAAATTGGTTGAGCAAGCTGCGATTGACGGCCATGGCATTATCATTTTAAGTGACGCAAACATCAGCAAGGATAAAGCTGCTATCCCCGCCTTATTAATGATCGCAGCCGCCAATCAACACTTGGTCAATAAAGGCTTACGTTTCAATTCATCATTAATTGCAGAAACCGGACAAGCTGCCGGCCCTCATGATATTGCAACAATTTTAGGTTTTGGCGCATCAGCAATATGCCCCATCAGCGTTCATAACCGTGTCATCAGCCACTTTACAACTGAGCAAGAGCAGCAAAATGCGTTGAATAACTTCCAAAAGGCTGCCGAAAAGTCATTGATGAAAACCATGGGGAAATTCGGTTTATGCACAGCCGAAAGCTATATCGGTGGCGAATTTTTTGAATCCAATTACCTCGATACTGAAGAACCCAGATTAAAACCATATTTCCCAAATATCCATTCATCAGTTGGCGGCGCACGTTACGCTGATATCGCGGCCAGCGCCACAGAATGGCATTTCAAAGCCCTCGAGGTTAATGAAGAAAAAGACATTCCTTTTCTTGGCTTATTTAAAGAGCGTCAGGATGGTGCGGGCCATACTTTCGGTAACACTGCGGTCAGAGAATATATCAACATGACCGATGAACCCGTTCTTTATATCACCAAAGAAAAATCTCATGTTGCTTCTGATATTGCCTATCTGGATACTAGTTATGAAAAACGTACGCCGGAACAAATTGATGCGTTTGGAGTAACACCAGCCTATCGAAGCTTCACAACAAATCTGTATCTGGAAAGAGAAGAAAGACCTGCTGCTCTGAGAGATATTATGCATTTTCCTGCAGATATCAGTAAAGCTTCCAGCAAACCTGATTTTGACAAAATTTTGGGCAAACAAAGCCTGATAGGTAATAACAATTTCTTGATTAGCGGATTAATAGTTGAGGAGCCTGCTTCTAACGAGTTCACTGTTTTTCTGGAAAACCCAAGTGAGACGCGTCTAACCAACCTGGCCGAACTCCTGAAAGACCGATTTAATGATGAAAAATTTGATTTAACCATTAAAAACAGTCAAATCATCATTAAAATTTCAAACCCAGAAAACGGCCTGTTACCCCATTACTTAAGAAATATTAATACCCCACATAAATCTGTCAGCCTTAAAGCTGTGCAACCGGCCCATGAAATAACCGCCTCACTCGCCACTGGCGCCATGAGTCATGGTGCTTTGATTGGCCCGGCGCACGAAGCCGTTGCACATGGCACCAATATTGCCGGGGCATTAAGTAATTCAGGCGAAGGCGGTGAGCACTCAAGCCGTTTCAATACCTTGCGATCCAGTAAAATCAAACAGTTTGCATCAGGCAGATTTGGAGTTTGGGCGGGCTATCTTGCCGATTTGAACATTGAAGAAATAGAAATAAAAATCGCTCAGGGTGCAAAGCCAGGTGAAGGCGGCCAATTACCAGCACCAAAAGTAACTGTCGAAATTGCTGCTTTACGTGGCGGCACCCCGAAAGTTGAACTGATTAGCCCTCCCCCCCATCATGATACTTATTCGATTGAAGACCTTGGACAACTTATCCATGATGCCAAAGCTGCACGTGTCCGGGTTGTTGTCAAACTGGTTTCTTCTGAAGGGATTGGCACCATTGCCGTCGGCGTTGCCAAAGCAGGCGCCGATATCATTAATGTTGCCGGCAATACGGGCGGTACTGGCGCTGCGGCTGTTACCAGCCTAAAAAACACCGGCCGCTCACCAGAAATAGGTATCGCTGAGGTTCATCAAGCGCTGGCTGCCAACGGTTTAAGAGACAAAATAATTTTACGCTGTAGTGCCGCCCACCAAAGCGGTATGGATGTTGTTAAATCGGCAATACTCGGCGGGGATTCATTCGAATTTGGAACGACGGCACTAATGATGCTGCGCTGTGTGATGGCGAAAAACTGCAATATTAAATGTCCGGCAGGATTAACCACAACCCATGAAGAATTCAAGGGCGACCCAAGAATTCTGGCACAATTCTTTATGAATGTCGCTCACGAAGTCAGGGAAATTCTTGCCTCATTAGGTTATAAAAGCTTGAGAGAAATTCGTGGCCAAACTGACCTGCTGCATTTAATTAATCATAAAGATATGATTGGACAACTGGATTTTACGCTCTTGTTACGACAAGTTGAGGTTGTCAAAATAGCTAATCCAATTTATCTGGAAGCTGATTTCAGCATTGATGACAAAATTATTAAGCTGGTTAAATCGGAAATCATTGAAGGCAAAAAAAATCAGATTATTATTGAAGGTAAAGATTACAAACTCAATAACCGTAACAAAACTGTTGGCGGGCAAACTGCGATCGATATTGAACGTCTTCTAGCTTATCAATTGTCAGATCAACAAGTTAACGAATCTAAAGTCATTTATGTTAACCAACATGGTCGAAAATATTTTGCTCCAGACACTGTTATTATACGCACCACTGGTTCTGCCGGCCAAAGTTATGCAGCATTCCTGAATGATGGCATGCGAATGGAACATACCGGAACATGCAATGACGGTGTTGGCAAAACTGCCTGCGGTGGTACCATTATCGTTCGCTCACCTGGCGGTGGCAACAAAATTCCCGGCGAAAATGTCCTGATTGGCAACTTTGCCTTATTTGGCGCCAGCGGTGGAAAAACCTTCATTAATGGCGAAGCAGGAGATCGTTTCGCAGTAAGGAATTCTGGCGCAATGGCTGTGGTCGAAGGTGTTGGGGATTTTGCTTGCGAGTACATGACCAATGGTTCGGTTCTCAATATTGGCAGTTTTGGCAAAGGCGTTTGTAATGGCATGTCGGGTGGTAATGCCTATCAATATGACCCCGACAACAAACTTGAACAACTTTATGACAAATCCTCAGTCAAATTCTATGATTTAACTGAGGATTCTGAAACGGCCCGAGCTCACGAGCAGTTCATCTTGCACATGCTGGAACAACATACTGAATATGCTGACTCCAGTAAAGCCAGAAAAATACTGAGCAACTGGGAAAAAGAGCGGCAACATTTCAGGTTTTCCATTCCATTAGCACTTTACAAAACACAAACTGCTGAATTTATTGCGCAAACCATGGACCGAAAAACCATGATTGAGGAATTAGCCGTTGCTTTTGCTCAACAGCAGATCCGGGAAATCAAAAAAGCCAATGAAAAACAGCAGCCATTGTTTGACGGAAAAATACCCGCTTACGGGCAGATTGATACGGCGCTAACCTTTAAGCTTCTCAATAGTTTTGCAGTTATCCATAAAGCCAGACAGATTGCTCAATCTCAATCTACACAAGCTGCATCCGACATGAGCAATGAACAATTGGTCACCCAGCTCATTAACCTGCAAGCCAGAAAGTTACAAGATGCCATCGTTAAAGATACGCGGGAAGCCTACGGAAATTATACTGATGAACAACTCGCTATTCTGACTTCTGAAAAACGCTTGAATGACTACAAAACTGCATTAATGAACCGGGATGTACAAAGCATTTATTCCATCGGCACCACCGCCTGGATTATCGAGCAAAGCGCAATCAACAAAACAGCACTTGCTGAAATTCCTTCAGTAGAAGCCTATTTGGCAGGCTTATGCAGTCATGACATAGCTCAAGAAATGCTTTCTGAAGACGTTGCAACAGCATAGATGCTTAGACCTTTTACATTCATCAAATTTTAATAGTAACTATTGCCGTCTATTTTGACGTAAGAGCAACCAATATCAATATGAAAACACCCTTAATCCCCCAGGATGCGCCTTTCAATGAATTACAACGCGCGTGGCTCAATGGATTTTATTCCGGCATGCATACGCACATGGTACAAATTGCTGGCGCCGTCAAACCATCAAATGCGCGAACTATCCACATCATTTATGGCACTCAAACGGGAACATCAGAATCCCTTGCCCATGATGCGGCAACATTAGCCAAAACTCACGGCCTGTCGCCTAAAGTCTATGGTATGGATGAAATTGACCTCGATACCCTGACTAGCTTTGAATACCTGGTCGTCATTACCAGTACGTACGGGGACGGTGAAATGCCGGATAATGCTGAAATGTTATGGCAAAGCATCTGCCAAGATTCAACGCCTCGCCTTGAAAACATGAAATATTCAGTTCTTGCCTTAGGCGATAGCAGTTATGACAAGTTTTGTCAGGCAGGAATAGATTGGGATAATCGCCTTGCGGAGCTAGGGGCAACGAGAATCGAACAACGGGTCGACTGTGATGTGGACTATGAAGATGCTGCCGAATCCTGGTTAAATTCGGTCATACCATTAATGTCTGAAGGCTCTACAACAACGCTGATTGATATTGAACAAACCGCTTCAGACAAACCCAAATATAACCGTAAAAACCCATTCCCGGCTAAAATGCTGGTCAATCGCCTGCTTACTGCTAAAGACTCTTCCAAAGAAACTCGCCACTATGAAATTTCCATAAGCGGCTCTGGCCTGTACTATGAAGCAGGCGATGCCCTAAACGTCATCCCAAGCAACTGCCCACAACTGGTTGAAGATATTATAAAAGCCATTGGTTGCAGCGGTGATGAAGATGAGCCTGTCAACGGCCAACCAATGCCCTTTCGTGAAGCGCTGATGGTACATTTTGAAATCAAGCAGCCAGCAAAGGAATTCATTGCCGAAATAGCATTGCGTTCTGGCGATCAGGAACTGAATGGGATACTGGAATCAGGAGACAAAGATAAATTATCTGATTATTTATGGGGAAGAGATACCTTGGATTTGTTGTTACAATTTCCTGATGTTGAATTTACAGCCGCTGAATTTTTAGGTTTGCTCAAACCATTACAGCACCGTGCCTATTCAATATCTTCCAGTGGCAATATGTATCCTGAAACTGTCCACTTAACTGTTGCCAGTGTTCGTTACCACAGTCATGGCCGTGAACACAAAGGCGTTTGCTCTACTTTTCTGGCAGATCTGGTTAACGAAAACACTGAAGTTAAATGTTTTTTTGCGCCAAATAAAATTTTCAAGGTTCCAGAAGATAACGACCTGCCCGTGATTATGGTCGGGCCTGGAACAGGAATTGCCCCTTTCAGAGCATTTTTACAGGAACGCCAGTACCGTAATGCCAAAGGAAAAAACTGGTTGTTTTTTGGAGACCGCAATGCGGCAACGGATTTTCTTTATCAAGATGAACTGGAAGAAATGCTAAAAAGTGGCTTATTGACCCAGCTCGACCTGGCTTTTTCAAGAGATCAGCAACAAAAAATTTATGTTCAGGACCGGATGAAAGAACACGGGGCGCAATTATTCAACTGGCTTGAAGAAGGCGGATATTTCTTTGTTTGTGGCGATGCCTACCGCATGGCAAAAGATGTGGATACAGCGCTCCACGAGATTATTGCCAAACATGGAAAGCTTTCAGAACAAGAAGCCATTGATTATGTCAATATGCTAAAGAAAAACAAACGTTATGTACGGGATGTCTATTAATTCCCATCATATCCAATATTCAGGCAGAAATTAATTTTTCTGTCTGAATGCCTCATACATTAAGACAGCAGCAGCCACAGACGCATTTAAACTTTCAATTTCACCAACCATTGGAATTTTTACCAGCAGATCGCAATTTTCTCGAGTCAGCCGGCGCATTCCTTTCTCTTCCGCCCCAACAACCAAAGCAATTGAACCGATAAAATCGGCCTGATACAATGACAATTCCGCTTCTCCGGCAGCACCAATAATCCATATCCCCTGGGTTTTCATCCAGGATAAAGTCCTCACTAAATTGGTAACCTGATAAACTGGCACTGTTTCGGCCGCACCACAAGCCACCCTGCACACCGTTCCAGTTATGCCAGCTGCTTGATCCTTGGTAACAATCACACCATGCACACCAACTGCATCGGCGGTTCTTAAACAAGCGCCAAGATTATGCGGATCCTGTACATGATCCATTACCAAAAAAAAAGCCGGTTCGGGCAAATCAATGACGTCTTGCTTAAGCTGATGCTCTGTTTTTGCCCTTGGCATTTCAACATCAATGATAATACCCTGATGATTTTTTCCATCAGACAATTTATCAAGGATTTTACGATCCACCTTTTCAAGCCGAATCTTCTGTCCAATCAATCTCTCTATAAGCTTTTGCAAACGTTGATCATGGCGGTTTTTACCTATCCATGCCTGATGAATTTTATCTGGTGAGTAATCCAATATGGATTGCACCGAATGAATACCAAAAACTTTTGTTAATGTCACTTTTTACGCCTTCTGCTTTTGGTTTTGGTTTTTTTTCTGGTTTTTGCAGACACCTGAAGATTAAAATCGATTTTCTTTTCATCAAGATCGACCCGAGCAACCGTCACTTGCACCAAATCCCCCAAGCGATAACGAGTCCCTGTTCGCTCCCCTTTCAATTGATAATTTTGAGGATCAAAATGAAAAAAATCCTCGCCCAAAGAACTAATATGTACCAAGCCTTCAACATATATATCATTGAGTTCAACAAAAAAACCAAATGATGTTACCGCTGAAATAATGCCTGGAAAATCTTCACCGACCTTGTCCATCATAAATTCACATTTCAACCAGCTAACAACATCTCGCGTTGCCTCATCGGCGCGCCTTTCGTTAGCAGAACAATGCTCTCCCAGTGTCACCATATCCGGAAAACCATAATAAAAAGTTTCCGGCTTTTCATCCTGCAGACAATGGCGGATTGCGCGGTGAATCAGTAAATCCGGATAGCGCCTGATCGGTGACGTAAAATGCGTATAGGCATCCAAAGCCAACCCAAAATGGCCTTTTTTTTCCGGTGTATAGACTGCCTGAGACAACGAACGCAATAACACAGTTTGTATCAAGTGGGCATCGGGACGATGCTTGGTTTGTTCAATCAAAATCATATAATCCCGAGGTTTTGGTTTGTCGCCGCCACCGAGCTGTAACCCAAGACCGGCCAGAAATGTTCTTAAAGTCTGGAGTTTCTCGCTAGTCGGGCCATCATGTACCCGTAATAAATGAGGAATTTTTTTTCGGATTAAAAACCGGGCCGCTGCAGTATTCGCAGTTACCATAAATTCTTCAATCAATTTATGGGCATCATTACGAACAACTGGGACAATTTTTTCAATCTTACGGTTTTCTGCAAAAATTATTTGCGTTTCCTGAGTATCAAAATCCATTGCGCCACGTTGTTCTCGGGCAATCTTCAATGCTTTATAAAGCTTATATAATTCTTGCAAATGAGGAACAAGAGCTGCATATTTTTTTTGTAGCTTTTTATCATCATCCACCAGTATTGCCGCAACTTCTGTATAAGTCAGCCGGGCATGGGAACACATCACCGCTTCAAAAAAACGGGACCGAAACAACTTGCCATGCGCATCAATATGCAACTCACTGACCATACACAATCGATCTTGTTTTGGGTTCAATGAGCATAAACCATTCGACAAAATCTCTGGCAACATTGGAATAACGCGCTCAGGAAAATAGACCGAGGTGCTGCGTAATTTCGCTTCATCATCCAAAGCCGTTGCAGGTTTAACGTAGTGTGAAACATCAGCAATAGCAACAAGTAACTTCCAGCCTTTTTTGGTTTTTTGACAATAAACCGCATCATCAAAGTCACGCGCATCCTCGCCATCAATTGTCACCAAAGGAATATTTCGCAAATCGACTCGGCCTTGCTTGGCAGACTCAGGTACATCAGGCGTTAAAGTTTGAATTTCGCCCAGTAATGCATCAGACCATTGATGCGGCAATTCATGCGCACGGATAGCCACCTCAATCTCCATGCCCGGCGCCATATGATCGCCCAGCACCTCAATAATTCTGCCAATTGGTTGGCTGCGCTTGGTTGGCTGGGCAATGAGCTCAGCGACAACAATCTGACCGGGCTTTGCATCCCCGACTTCTCCATTGGGGATAATAATATCCTGGGCGATATTTTTTTTATCGGGAGCCACAAAAGTAATCCCGCTTTCGCTGTGTAATCTCCCCACAACTTGCTGAGTATTCCTTTCCAACACCTCAACAACCGCTCCTTCACGGCGCCCTCTTCTGTCAACCCCGGCAACTCGAACAACCACACGGTCATTATGCATGAGTTGTTTCATTTCCCGCGGGGACAAGTAAAGATCATCAGATCCATCATCAGGCTTAACAAAACCAAAGCCATCGGCGTGCCCAATGACCCGCCCAGCAATCAAATCCTTACTGTCAATTAAGCAATAGCGTTGCTTGCGATTAAACAACAGTTGACCATCCCGCTCCATTGCCCGTAATCGTCGCCGCAATGCTTCCAGTTGTTCCTCGCCTTCAATGCCAAGTTTTTCGGCAATTTGTCGTCGATTAAGTGGCATCCCCTCTTGTTCAATGAGGTTTAAAATTGCCTCCCGACTTGGAATAGGATTGCCATATTTTTGCGCTTCCCGTTGCGCAAAGGGATCTTTGATTTTGACAGGTTTAGTCTGTTTTTTTGTCATGCCTGGTTATTTGCTTTCTGGTGCATAAATGGATATAGAACTTCACTTCCACTAATTATATAACCTCTTCTAACCCCACATCTAAAAATAGATTAAGAATCCGACCTGACTGCCTGAATAATTGACCATATCGAAGGATTCAATCGCAGCTCAAGCCGCCCCTCCCGCGTGATAAGGATATAAAATGTTGGCCGCATTGTATATGCTGGCTTGACGACAATGGTACATTGACAAAAAATACCGGAATCGGTATAGTTCGCAGCTCACTTACTTTGCATCGCAAAGCACTTGCCGAGGTGGTGAAATTGGTAGACACGCTAGCTTCAGGTGCTAGTGGGGGCAACCCCGTGGAGGTTCAAGTCCTCTCCTCGGCACCATTCTGTATTTTTCTCGATTATCCCTGCAAAATACTCAATAAATATACTTAATCTTCATTGCTCCTGTTCAATTAGATTGTTATGATTAGCATATAATGGCAAATAAATGATACCCATAAAAAAACATGAAGATTAAATTAAAAAAGGTAAAATTTTTAAGCGTTTATTGTTTAGCTCTTTTCATAATCTCCTGTGCAACTTCTCCTGTCAATCAACAACGACTTGATGAACAAATTTCAAACATAAAAAGAAATATTTCACTGGTTAAAAGATATCCCCAGTCACAAGATATTGCCAGCAATGAACTTCAACTAGCATTGGAAAATTTAAAACTTGCAGAACAAGAGTTAAAATCAGGTAATTTATTTAAAGCCAAACTCTATTTAGACAAAGCTCAATCAGATGCTGAATATGCTAAAAGTAAAGTTCGCGCTGTAACCTATAAAAAACAATTGGAATTTAAAGAAGCCCAACTAAATCAAGCTCGAGAATTGTCACATTAAGGCCACAAGAAACTCATTTTCACTGTTTATAAAATAATTATGACAAATCATAAATTCAATAGAAAATATCTGCCTTTGTTAGTAACCGTAATTATCGTCGCTTCAGGCTGCTCTCAGAAACTACCAAAAAGCGAAGAATTACTTGCTGCAGAGAAATTTTATCAAAAAACGGCCACGAATCCTGAAGTTACTAAATACGCCACTACTGAACTAATAAAAGCTAACGACAGCCTTAAAGCGGCCTCTCAAGCAAAAAACCACGAAGAAATGAATGCCCTTGCCCATATTAGTAAAAATCAAACAGGCATAGCAATTAAAAATGCTGAAATTAAAGCCTCAACCAAAAGAATTGGAGAAATCATGGACTCTCTTTCAGAGCAGAATAAAGGCACAAAAGTTGAATAAATAGCACCCTACTTTTTTCCTCGAAAGAACTTCCATTTTCTATTCAAAGCAAGCATCTTTAAACCTTCTCCAAACCCCCGTGCAGACAAAACACTAAAAAAATAATGCCTGCCAGCATCTACACAACGACATAAAAGAAAAGCCAACTCTCTTATACAATAAAACTAGAGAAAAAACGGCGGCTCTAACAACTCTGGCGTTGGCGCTAAAGGATTAAGTGTTGTAACAATCAATCGTCCTGACTGAAAAAAGAACTCCAATCCATCATTCGTACCAGAAACATCAACCATAACTCGACAACTCTTGTCTCCTCCAGCAATAAGATCTTTTACTATGACTGTACGAGCCAATCTCCCCGATCCACGATGAATTTTAAGTCGATGCCAATACTTGCTTATTGGGTAAACCACTTTCCTTACATATTGCAGCCCAGAGCCATAAACCTCATGGACATTTACTCCCTCGCTTCCATTATAAAATATGCCACTAAATAGACTATGGTATCTATCCAGCTGAATTCCATTTTTTCCAACAATACTAACAGCATTTTCTTGACTGATCATGTTATTAGCTGCTGGGTTATAAATAGCCTGCGCAACAAAACCCCCAACGCTCATGCCAGAAAAAAAACCGATACCTTTATCACTGATATCAATCTGTTGCTCAGACTGGGGAGTTGCAACTAATTTGTAAGAACCTCCTAAAGATAATACTGATAATTCAAACATATTAAAGTTGACATCTGACAACACAGTTAAGGGGTATTCGCCAACACTGTCGGCACAAGAACTTGCATCAACTTTGGCTTCCGCAACATGTAAAACACCCTCCAAAAGTGTAATAGCGATCTTTTCACTCTCAGACAAATCAGTTTTTTCAACATTAGCAATATCTGGTCCGTTACCATAAGGTGAGGGCGAAGCAGGTGGCTCCATTGAAAAAGCATCCTCACTCCCTAACAGAAAGGCTGCACATACAAAAATCAGACTTTTCCACATAAAATTCTCCCTGAAAATACTAAATTTTAGTTACTTATAACCCATAGAGCCCGCGAAAATCATGCTTTAAAAACAAGATCTTCGCAGGCTCTTATATACCACCTAAGTCAATATCACATTATCTTAAGCGGAAATACCATATGGGTTAATTATGGTAAAAATGGTGCTTGAGAAAATTCAGCCACAGGAGTAGAAGGAGCAACTGTGGAAACTGTCAAAGTCCCAGCTTGTTGAATAAACTCAAAACCATCGTTTAAACCAGCAATATCAACCGTGATTCGGCATCTGCTTTGTCCCACCAAACGATCCTTGACAAAAACGGTTCTTCCGTTGGAACCATCACTACGATGAGCTTTTGAACGCTGCCAGTACTTGTTTACAGGATATGAAAATTTATGCAGAGTTTGTAAACCCCAATCAAAAATCTCATAAGCATTAGCACCTTGTGTGCCTTGATAGAAATCCTTGATTACTCTTCCTTGATATCTATCAGGACTCCCGTTATTCCCCATAACCGATACCGCACCACGTTGGAACAGTATATTATTTGCATCATTATAGATTGCACGCCCTCTAAATCCATTAACTGCCGAACCATCAAAAATACCAGCACCCGTATCTGCAATATCGATCTTTTGGCCACCCGGTGCAGGAGTTATGGGAAGCGGATTAGCCACTAGTGTGTATGACCCCCCCAAGGATACAATTGTTGCAGAATTGTTACCCGCAAAAACATTATTAATGTCCGAAACTGCACTCAATGGATAAGAACCTGCAGTACTGCCACATGATGTTGCGTGGATCTTAGCTTCAGCAACCTGCATGGTTGCTTCAAGTAACGCAAACACAATTCTTTCTGCTTCAGACATGTTGGTGCTGGCAACCGCTGTTGAAGTCGGGCCACCCGCATAGACTGCAGGTGATGAAGGTGGATCCACACTTAAAGCAACAGTTGAGAAACCAGCCATTAATGCCGCAGCAGCATAAGTCGTATATTTCTTCATAACTCTCTCCTAATTTAATTATTTTCCAAATCGCTCTTTCAATATCTTAACCTCTTGATATTGACATATTGAGTAACATACCCAATTCGTTATTAACGAGTAACTAGCTATCTTTTTGCAAAATCCGTGTATAGCAACTCGTCACTTACTTTGTTCTTTAAAATTTATCCTGTTGTTATTTTACGCCTCATAAATAAGCCTAATAATGCAGAACCCATTAACAGAAAAGCTGGCGGCAAAGGTACATTTGACACTGCCTCCACTTTCATCTGTAGCGGAGTTAAACCACTCAGCCCCGTTCCAGAAGTAGGTGGAAAAAGGCCGGAGTCAAATATCCATGGGCTATCGCCAGCCGTCCCAGCTCTATACCACAAGACATCTTCTCCATTTCCTGTACTTGTAAGCTTAAGCCAATAGTCAGTATTGGCAGCAAGCGTAACATTCCCGGGTGAACTAAATACATTTGCAGTCGATATATTAGATAAAAACTGTGGGGCAATCATTTCCGCAACAAGAGAACCAAGCGCCCCACTATCGTTCTCCAAAATTTCTAACTTATAATTTCCAGCAGTCGCAGGCCCATGGCCAATGAGGTTGTCATCAAACCCTAGTAGAAATAAGGAAACATCACCCAGAGTGCAACCATTTGCACATTGACTTCCAGTAGAAAAACCGGCTGCTGCCCAACCCGGAAATCCTAAAGGTAAGGTTATTCCTCCATTGTTTTGCACTTGATCAATCGTGTCAATAAGGGTGACATCCACCGAAGCCTGAACTCCTGACATGCCTAATGCCAGAACAAAAGTGCTACATATCTGTTTAATTCTTTTCTTCATCAACGTTATTCTCCTCTTTAAAAAAAACATAATTACTTCATGGATACCCTGTATTTTTGGACGATCTAATTTCCAAGCACCCTAAGAGATTGCCGGTTCGCGTATCCCACGGAATCAATTTCCGTTCGCGTTATTATTTTGTTCGACCGCCTCTAAAATTTAAAATCAATAACTCTATTAATTTCTTTAACAGCAAGCACAACCTATGCCAATATATAAGTTATTGAAAATATTATTATAATAATAACTCACACCAAGAGTTACCTTATTTTTGTATAAAAAATGCGACAACCACATCCTTTAATTTAAAAAATATATATAAAACAATATGTTATATTTAATTTAAATGTAATATTTTTTTTACAAACCTGAAATAAGGCCCGTCATATTCCTTCGATTGTCAGCTGTTTTCTCCCCAGGAAAGTAATGATTCGCCCACAATGCTTTTTGTTTCAACTGATAGCGTGTGTAAAAAAATTGGACATGCAAAATCATTCTTGATCAAAAATGTGACTCACACAGTCCTTTCACTTCAGGTTTGCCTGCCAATAAAGAAAAAACCAAAAACAATTTGCCCGGGGTAAATTCAACTTGCTATCATATGTTTCACGGAAACCAATATGTTCCACGCGATAATTTTAAATAACTAATAATCAACCATCAGGACAAAATCATGACCGAAAAAAACTATCTCGCAATCTTTGCATTATCCATTTCAGTAATGACTTCGCCAGCCGCCATAGCGGCTAAAATTATTAATGGCGACTTCCAAACTGGCGATTATTCTAGCTGGTTTCAAGATGTAGACGGATTTGGCCCTCCTATTGAAGGCTTAAATGATTTCAGTATTGTAGAACTTATACCCGGCGACTATGCGGCCAGAATTGAAGTTGATTACAGATCAGTGCCCGGGAGCCTGAACAGCTTTAATCTTGATGAAGCACTTTTTTCCAATGTACTTTACCAACAAATCGATTTAACTCTAACAAACCCTCAAGATACTTTATATTTAGGTTTTGATTGGAGTTTTTCTGGCGAAACCACCCCTTCGGATGACAACTTTGTTGTTGGCTTATTTCGCTTTGGGGGAAATTATTTTGATGCAAATGGCAATCCCGGCTTTTTAATAAGCTCCACCAACTACGGCTCTGGCTCATTTAGCACCACTCTTGACAGCTCTTATAATAACTCTTTAGGTTGGTGGCTGGGGTTTCAGCTTGACGTTGGTCTTGATGGATACGGTTCCTTTATAACATTAGATAATATAGAAATATCATCCACCCCGTCTACAAATGAAGTGCCAATTCCAAGCGCTTTCTGGCTTTTTGGAACTGCAATATTTGCCTTGTTTCGAAAAAACAGCTCGGCAATAAAATAAGAATTTAAGTAACTATTCAGCATATTTAATTTAGCTAAAATCACTCAATATCAGTAACTTATGGAATAAGTGTATGTGTCATGGATGACACATACCAAGCCTAATAAAATTAACCAACCTCTTCTTCGGGTACAGTTTGAACAATAGACTGGGAACTCTCTGATTTTTTGAGGGAAATATCATGTTTTTCTATTAGCCGATATAGAGTAGCTCTCGTAATATTTAATAGTCTTGCAGCTTCAGGTATATTTTGCCCTGCATACCTTAAGGTAAACAAAACCACGCTTTTTTCAGCTTCATCCTTAGCTTCTTTCAGCGTTTGAATACCCGCCCTGATTTCTCTCCTCTCCAAACCCAGGTCTTTTGGAAAAATCTGATCCTTTTCAGACATGATAACAGCCCGTTTAATCCGGTTACTAAGCTCCCTGATATTTCCAGGCCAGGAATACGATCTTAAGGCGGCAAGCGCATCACTGCTGAATTTTTTCTCCTTGATATCATTCTGACCCATGAATTCAACGGCGAAATGCCTTGCAAGAACATCAATATCTTCTGGCCGCTCACGCAGAGGAGGAATATGCAAACGTAATACATTTAAACGATGATAAAGATCGTCTCTAAATTGTTTTTGCTCGATCGCTTGTTCTAAATTAACATGGGTTGCGGCAATAATTCTTACATCGATCGAAATGGTTGACCTACCGCCCACCCTTACGATGGTCTTGTCCTGTAGGAAACGTAATAAATTTGCCTGCTGATTAAGCGGTAAATCACCGATTTCATCAAGAAACAAGGTGCCGCCATTAGCCTGTTCGATTTTACCTAAGGTTTTTTCATGAGCACCAGTAAAAGCTCCCTTTTCATGCCCAAAAAGCTCAGATTGAATTAATTGATCTGGAAATGCACCACAATTAACTGCGATGAAGGGATTATTTTTTCGTAAGGATTTTTCATGAATGGTCAGGGCAAAAACTTCTTTTCCCGTCCCTGTTTCACCGGTAATCAAAACCGGAGCTTCTGCTCCCGCCATACGATCGACCAAACGCAATAACTGCTGTGTTTCTTTGCTGGTGCCAAACTTCATAATCCATACCTCTTTAGCGTTATTATTATTTTCAAAAAATTAGCAACTTCGTTAGTTATTATGCTAACGCAAATGAAGGCTAATTTCTGATCTTACTTCCTTAAACTATGTGTGATATTTACTTGTTTTTTCATTTATTGAAGCTTTTATTAACCCAAAGTGGATAAAAAAATAAACCCTATATAAAAATAGTTTTTTGCGTTTTTTGAATAGCCGCTGATGCAAAATTGAAATATAAATTATTCATCCTAAAAATTAGCTAGAATTTCTAGCATTCCTGTGAAAAAACAATCTAGCATTTAACATATAATTAGATCCTTATCTACACCAAAAATCTTGATTTAATAATACCGCAATTGTCGCAATTGCGCTATTCGCAGAAATATTTTCAGGAAAGCTACTTTAATGCAATTTAATTCGTTTATAGACGCTGTCTCTGAATAAATTGGAAAGTGTTAACATTGCAGTCCGGTAATAGCCATGAATCGCAATTTGATGCATTTTATATAACGCCAGATAGACCACACGGGCAATAAAGCCGCCAACACTGACCGAACCCATCAGATTTCCCATTAGATTACCAACCGTCGAATATTTCCCCAATGACACCAGCGAACCATAATCACGATAAACATAATTTACCAGCTCCTCTTTTCCCTTGACGCGATTAACAATGGATTTAGCCAATGTTGTCGCCTGTTGATGGGCCGCCTGTGCCCTGGGAGGAACATTGGCGTCATGCCCCGGCCAAGGACAGGCTGCACAATCACCAATGGCAAAGATATTTTCATCACTGGTTTTCAGGTTTTGCTGGACAACCAGCTGATTAATATTGTTGATTTCCAAGCCCCCCAGGTCTTTGAACCAATCCGGCGCCTTGATACCCGCAGCCCAAACTTTTAATTCTGCAGGAATCAATTCACCATCATGGGTTTTTATTGCCTCTTTTGTTACTTCCACAACCCGGCAATCAAGCCTTAAATCAATACCTAGATTAATAAGCTGCCGTTGCGTTGCCATTGCTAACCGATCCGGCAAAGCTGGCAGTAACCGTGGCGCGGCTTCAATAATGGTAATTTGTACATCCTTAACCGCATCTAATCCATACATAGCCAAAGTATTGGTCACTTCATGAAGCTGCGCGGCTAATTCAACACCCGTAGCTCCTGCCCCAACGATACCGATCGATAATTTGGTTTTGCGAGAAACATGACTTTTAATATAGGTTTCAACCAGTTGTTGCTGAAAATCGAAAGCCTCGGCAACCGAATCCAGAAACCGGCAATTTTTATCGACACCTTTTATATTGAAGGTATTACTAACGCTGCCGACTGCCATCACCAACGTATCATATTGAAAATCTCGCCTTGGAATTAGCTCCTCGCCAGTTTTTTCGCTTAATGTAGGTGCGACAGATATTTGCTTGTTTTCCCTGTCCAAACCATCCATCTTACCTAATCTGAATAAAAAACCAGAACGATAGGCTTGAGCCAAATACTCAACCTGTTCGGTTTCATCTAAAGTTCCAGCGGCAACTTCATGCAACAATGGCTTCCATATATGCGTATGAGTTGCATCCAGTAAAGTTATATCTGCCAATCCCTTCCTGCCCAACTTTTTCCCTAAATATGTTGCCAATTCCAAGCCCGCAGCACCGCCACCGACAATAACAACTTGATGTCTTCTGATTTCTTTGTTCATTTAGTTTATGCCTGTATTTATTATTAATAGCTTTACAGATAACAGCAAAGATTTGCCAAAAATGATATGACACACAAAAACTGATAATGCCAAATTAAATAATTACATCCAAATTTGGCACCACGCCTTTAAAATCTGTAATATGATGATTATATCAATAGTTTATTTAAAGAGAATCTAGCATGCGTAGATTAGTTATTTTAGCCACCTTATTTCCAGCACTGGCTCTAGCTGAAACACCCAGCAACACAACCCAGGCACCAGAAGTTCCCGAACCTCCCCTGCCCGTGCAAAGTGGAGAAGCTCTAGAACCAGATATTACCATTATTCGCCGCGGCAAAAAGACCATCCATGAATATCGTTTGAATGGCAAATTAGTTAAAGTAAAGGTTATTCCAGATATCGGCCCACCTTATTATATGGTTGATGTTGATGGAGACGGGACGCTTGAAGAAGTAAGAAACAGCGATCTGGAAAAGGGAATTCATGTTCAACAGTGGGAAATTTATAGTTGGTAACAACCAGAGAAATTATCCAGAAATACCTTTATCGAGCCAAAGCGTAACTTCTCAGCGTATTTATTTTTTCAAAATCAGAAATTATGGTTATTTTAAACATGCTGATTAGTTTCGCTAAAGTTTTACTGTGGTTTGAAAATTAATTTGTATTTTAAATACTCCAAATACCTAACCCGCATGGTCAGCCGACTTCGGCCAGAAGGCGATCCATCATGCTTTCAGCCTGACTCAAATATCCAGAACCAAATAAATTCAAATGGTTCAAGATATGATAAAGATTGTATAAAGTTTTCCTGACTTGATATCCCGAATCCAACGGAAAAAAATCATTATAAGCCGCATAGAAATTTGCACTGTAACCTCCAAACAATTCTGTCATTGCTATATCAACTTCCCGGTCGGCATAGTAGCAAGCGGGATCATAAATGACAGGCTCGTTAGTATTAGCTACGCCAGCGTTACCAGCCCATAAATCCCCATGAACAAGCGATGGCTGGGGCTGATAGCCAGTAAAAAATACACCAAGCTGACCGCAAAGCAACTCGCCTTGTTTTTGTAAACGGCCGGTATAGCCTTTATCGGCAGCCAGTTTTAATTGGAATTTCAAACGCTGATGACACCAAAAATCCGGCCAGAACTCACTGGGATCATTAATTTGGGGAGTACTCCCGATGGTATTATTTCGAAACCAGCCAAAATAAGGCTGCTTAATCCGATGAAGCTGGGCAAGTTTCTCGCCTAACATTGCATCGGTATTTGAAGAACCTCGTTTTAAATTCAGATTCTCCATCAATAAAAAACTGTGATGGATGACTTGGCCACAAGAAATGGGCTTCGGAACTCGAATAGTCCTGGTTGCAGCGATTTCATTTAAGCCTGCTTGCTCGGCTTCAAACATATCGACAAGTGCCGATTGATTTACTTTGACGAAGTAGGTTTGCCCACCACTACTGATCGAATAGGCTTGATTAATATCGCCACCACCAATCTGCTGAACTGTATCAATCTGAAAATCTTGATTCAGAACAACTGCGAGATGCTGCTCCAGACTTTGCCAATCCATATAAGGAAATCAATTTAAGAAACAACTGAATATCAGTCTATCTCATTTTCTTCTTATACCGGAAAATTATTAATTATACTGACCGCAAGAGAACACTCTCTTGCGGTCAAAGTACAGAAAAACGATCAGGAAGGCTGAACATTCTCCGCTTGCGGTCCTTTTTGGCCCTGTGTAACTTCCATCGTCACACGCTGACCTTCAAGCAAAGTCTTACGGCCAGAGCTATTGATTGCACTATAATGTACGAATACATCTTTACCGCCCTCTTGCTCTATAAAACCATAACCTTTTTCATCGTTAAACCACTTTACTGTACCTTCTACTTGCTCTGCCATATTACTCACTTAATATTACTAAACTCGCCAGATCAAATCCGGCTTAAAAAAAACTCACCGATTAAATCGGCACGGAATCAAATCAAGTTGATCACAGCTGCATTATAACCGGAAAATTTGTAGGAAAATGAAGAAAATATTAAATAAATTCCATATTTAGGAAAATCTCCCGTTAAAACCCGAATATTTATTAACAATTCAATTGTCAAACAAATTCTGTTTTTATTGGAGGAATCATTTATCTGCTTAAAACAGCATAAACAATAACGTTTATTTTCAGTGGCTTAAAAACATGCTATCCTTGCTGCCGACCAACAATTAGTATTTATTGTTAGAAAAAAATCGGCAGCTATAATTTTTATTGAACCTTTTAAAAAAATATTAATTTTCTCACTAGCCCCGGCAATCAGTGCCGATAAACCATTTCATTTAATCCAAATCTCGCCAAGTTGAGTTCTTGGAACCCACTCAAGACCTTGCTCAATAGATGCAGTGCAAAGTATAAACATTTTGGCCGACTTTTAACCCCATAAGCGCTATTCAGTAATATCCTGAACAGGTTCTTAGACTATAATTCGCATCTTACTTTTCAATATTGCTTTTCATTCATATCATGCATCGGGTTCTTTATTACACGGTTTTACCACTTTTCTGGTCAATTTCCCTGCTTCCTATCTCAGTTCTATATCTTTTTTCTGATTTTTTATATTTCATTATTTTTATACTGCTTGGCTATCGAAAAAAAGTGGTATTGGAGAATCTGAGAAATGCCTTCCCCGACAAATCAAAGCATGAAATTGATCAAATTATGCGCGACTATTACCATTATCTCTGTGATTTGCTGGTAGAAGTTCTGAAAGGCGCCACAATGACCAAAGCAGAATATCAGCAACGATGGACTGCCGAAGCCACAGAAGTTAATAAAATTCATGCACAAAATCGCAGTGCCATTTTTATTCTAGGTCATTTTGGAAACTGGGAGGCCGCCGCCCCGGTTTGTACTTTTAATTCAAATTACCATGTCAACATTATTTATAAACCCATCGCAAACAGTTATGTCGAAAAACTAATCAACAAAATAAGAACCCGATTCGATAACAAAGTGACGCCAATGGATAAAATATTGCGGCAAATGATCAAGGATAAAAACAAACACGATTTGATTGCCTATGCCTTTGTCTCAGACCAATCACCATCTCCCAAAAATGCCTACTGGATGGAGTTTTTGAATCAGGACACGGCCGTTTTTACGGGGGTTGAAAAAATCGCCCAAAAACTGAATATTCCTGTTATCTATATCTCGGTACAACGTAAAAAGCGCGGCCACTATCATATTCAGCCAACGGTACTGTTTGAAAACCCAAAAGAAACGCAGGAAGGTGAAATCATGCGTGCCTTTATGAAACATCTTGAGCAGGATATCATCAAAAATCCAGCTTGTTGGTTATGGTCGCATCGAAGATGGAAACACAAACGCACCCAAAGTCCTTAAATTAACAATTTGCTATCATTTGGGTGCGACAAAATGACACATTCAAACCCTTGAGAAAAAGCGTTAGACTAGGCTAAACCTAACCAAAACTAATTCTCTGTATTAAATGGATATAAACAGAAAGCACGACAAACCACCATCCAGGGCAATTAAATTTGATGCCAGTCTTGCCAAACAAACTGCATACCATGAAGCAGGACATGCAACAGCCATTTATCTTTAAAACAAGCAGCACGAATTACCCGCTGTTTTTTTTCAGATTTCTACCGGACAGTTCTGTGGTAATAAAATCGATCATAAACAAACTTCTTCCGCAAACAACACTTCTGTTGAAGGCGGTCTGTTAATTCAGAATTTACCAGTCTCAGCCATCGCTGCTAAAAACCAATCGTCAACTATAGCCCAGCAGAAACTACAAATAGCCTATGAAGCTGATATAGTTAATTTACTGGCCGGACCAATCGCTGAAGCTAAATATATTGCTTTACGAGACGACGAAGTCTTTAATCCGTTATTGATATCTGTTGAATCCCTCAAATTTTACGGCGGCAAATCTGATCTTGAGCAAGTCAATGCTTATCTTGATAGCTTTATAGCTAATTCGCACGAACGAAAACAAAAACTGGCCGAATTATTTACCAAAGCCTTCCACTTTGTGGATGACAGACGTAGCTGGAAAGCAATTGCTAGTCTGGCAACCTATATCCTAAACAGTAAGGATCACGTTATATCTTGTGAACAAGCTTTCAGTATTCTTGATGAATGCTATGTATTGCTTTCTAAAGTCATAGAAAAAACCAACTACAACTACGGTACAAGCATGAAATAACTTGAACAACTGGCTTGTCTTTTTATCCGTCTTCTGCGTTGTAAAAATAGTTACATAGCTGGCTGCACCTATTGCTACGCCTTGAATAAAAATAAAAATACTGCCCCAGTTGCCCAACTTATTCCTAGCTCGTTCCTAAACTTTTTGTTTCTCTAGAAACAAAAAAAACACCGCTAATTATCGCTCGGTCAAAAAGACACTTTGATGCTGAGTTACTACTGTCACTAGTGTTATACTTCAATTCCTGCAGACTCGCATTACTCGCATTATTAGTGTTCCAAAAAGCCAATGCATCATTTGTTTGAAAGCCTTTCCTTAAATATTCTGATACTCAATATTACCCCGCTGGAGCACGAAAACAGATTTTCTTTTGAAATCAAATTCCTGAATAAACAAGCCAGCCATTTCTTAGGGTATCCACCGGAAGACTTGCAGCACAAAACCATTTATGAAATCACCAGCCCGGAAGTCCCTGCCGAATTCTGGAATGATGCCTTCAGGCAATATCAAGAAGATGCCAGCCAAAACTCTTTTTCTACAAAATTGCTTGATAACAATAATAACTCAATCGATTGCCTGATTTCTTTCTCGCAACTACCTGCCGATAATCCGAATAATCAAGAATATCTCATTTTTCTCCAAAAAAATACCGATCTTGCCAAATGTGAACAGGATCTATCCATTATGCGTTTGGCTATTGAACAAAGTGTCTGTGCAGTAATGATTACTGACGCCAAGGGCCGTATTGTCTATATCAATCCGAAATTTATCGAATTAACCGGTTTTTCCAAATCGGAATTACTAGGTGCTAATCCAAGAATATTCCAGTCTGGCTACACTTCTCCTGAACAATATCAAGCCATGTGGGAATCATTAACCCAAACAGGGAGATGGCAAGGAGAATTAAAAAATAGAAAAAAAGACGGGGAAATTTACTGGATCAAGGAAAAAATCACTGCTATCAGAAATAATCGCAATGAAATTACCCATTACCTATCTATCGAAGAGGACATTACCCAGAACCGGCAAGTGAAATCAGCTTTAACAGAAAGCGAAGCAAGATTTAGCCAAATGGCCGATATGACTGGTGAATGGCTTTGGGAACAAGATCCACACGGATTCTATATATATAGCAGTATCGCGGTAAAGAAAATTTTGGGTTATCTTCCGGAAGAAGTCATCGGCAAACATTACAGTGAACTGTTAACACCGCAGGACAAACAAAAACATACCAAGGGATCATCATCATTACGGCCATTTTATTCGCTGATTAATTACTATCGGCACAAAGACGGCCACCAGGTAATTACGGAATCAACCGGACTACCAATAAAAAATCATGCCGAAAAAGTAACAAAATGGCGAGGCGTCGACCGGGATATTACCGCTCAAAAGCATTTTCAAGATGCCCTGATCGAGAGTGAAAAACGTACCCGCCTGATTATTGAAAGCGCCCTCAATGCGATTGTCATTATCGATTCTTATTGTATTGTTGATGACTGGAATCATCATGCCGAAAAAATGTTTGGTTGGTCACATCAAGAAGCTATCGGTCAGCGCGTTGATGAACTCATTATTCCTAAGCGTTTACGGCCTTTGTTTCACAAAGGAATAAGAAAGTTTTTGAAAACCGGAAAATCAAAAATAATCAATAAACGCCTGGAAAGCTTTGCGATCCGCCGTGATAACAGTGAATTTCCAGTCGAATTCAGTCTTTCACCCTTACAATTGGGAAACGCATTCATTTTTAGCGGTTTTATTCATGACATTACCGCCCGCCGAAGAGCAGAACAACAAATTCGTCAGGCACAGATTAATCTTGCCATCACTCAAAGCGAATTTAAAATTGCTCATCAAATCCAGTCCACCCTCTTGCCTTCAGCGCCAATCAACACCCCCCAATTTGAGATTACTGGCCTGTGCCTCCCAGCCGATCAAGTTGGAGGAGATTATTTTGATTATTTTTATCGCGATAAAAAATGTCTGGATTTTGTAATTGCAGATGTTTCCGGCCACTCAATCGGACCGGCATTGTTTATGGTTGAAACACGCAGTGTTATTCGCGCACAACTAAATAAATCAGCCAGCCCGTCGGTAACTCTGGATATGCTTAATAGCGTATTATTTCAAGATCTGGATAATGCTGATTATTTTATTACTTTATTTTATTGCCAATATTTTCCGGATAGCCAGGAATTATTTTTTGCAAATGCCGGGCATCCACCGCCATTAATTTTTCGCCACGGAGAAAACCAATGCACTCAACTTGATGCTGAAGGACTGGTTCTTGGCGTACGAAAACGGGTCATTTTCGAAGAAAAAAAACTGGCACTCGAAAGCGGTGACTTAGTCCTGCTTTATACTGACGGACTTACTGAAGCAGAAAACCAGCATGGCGAATTTTTCGGTATTAAACAGGTTTGCCGGATTATTTCTGATAATGCAAAAAAGCCGCCAAATAAAATTATTGAAACACTCATTTCTGAACTTAAACAATTTCGGGGAAATGGAACTTTTATTGACGATATTACCTTGATGATTTTGAAGATTTTATAAATCATGGCCGAACAAAAAACAGAGATTCAAAAAGCTTCATTGAACAGCGATCATAAACTTTCAGATCTGTTCCAGATTCTGGAGATCACCCGAAACCTTGCCATCAATAATGATCTTCAATCGCTACTGAGCCAAATTGAACATGCTGTTGTTGATATTTTTCAATGCGAGCGAGCAACCGTTTTTGTTTACGATAATAAAACTGATGAGTTGTTTAGCTTTGTCAATCAAAGACAAGAGTGTGTGCGAATGTCTGCCACACAGGGAATTGCCGGTTTTTGCTTTCAGAACAGCAAGGTTTGTAAAGTAGAAGATGCCTATAGTGACGAAAGATTTAACAAAATTATTGATCAAAAAAACCGGTTTTCGTACTTCTAATATTCTGGCTTGTCCTTTGTATGGCAGTCAGCAACATCGCTTAGGTGTCCTGGAAGTTATTAATAAAGCATCTGGCACTTTTGATCAATGGGATGAAACATTAATCATGACACTTGCCGCTCAGTGCGGAATGGCCATTCACAGACAATTTCTGACTGAATAAACCATTGAAAAACAACGAATTAAAAGAGATCTTGATTTGGCCAGAAAAATTCAAATCAGTTTATTACCCAAATCCCCACCTGCTATTCAAGGTTTTGATGTTTTTGGCTGGAGTCAGGCAGCAGAAGAAACCGGTGGTGATTTCTTTGACTTCCTCGATTTAAAAAATGGCCAATTATTATCTTGCATTGCCGATGTAGCTGGTCATGGCATTGGATCAGCCATACTTGCCGCTGAATGCAGCGCCTTACAAAGATCAGCCTTTACGTTGGAGCCTGATATTCCAAACAGTCTGACACATATCAATAAATTACTATGTGAAAATATTCCCGATAATTATTTCATTACCGCTTTTTTTTGCTCGTTAAATGCTAACACATCCACTCTGGATTTTATTTCAGCAGGTCACGGGCCGGTATTACTGTTCCGATCTCAAAAAAATCTAGTTGAGCATCTACCCATTCACGAATTACCCTTAGGTATATTCTCTGATACTTCTTATAAACGGCTGGAATCAGTTCAGTTACATTCCGGCGATATCCTGGCGGCTTTTACCGATGGATTCTATGAATGGGAAAACCCGCAAGGTTTAAGTTTTGGTATCGAAAATATTGCCAAAACCATCATAGAAAATCAGAACCTCAGTGCAAAAGCAGTGGTTACTGCTATTTACCAGAGATTATTGCATCATTGTCAACATATCGTCCAGGCTGATGATATTACTGCAATCATCATCAAAAAGTTACAATAATTTTTTACACCGCATTAATTTTGTTCAGCTAGTCGAGATTTTCTTTTCAATACAAGCCACAAAATCGACAAATTTATAACCACCTGAATCGTACTTGAAATTGCTACTATCATTGTTTTCATAGTTCTCACCTTAATAAATCAATTCATTCAGGTTTAGTATCGTCTCCAAATGATTACAATTCTGTGATGTAGTGGCCAGTTCTTTGTGAATTTTTACCATCCAAAAAAAATGTATCCAAAAAGTTGGCAAAAATTAATGATCTTCTACACTGTATTTTAATAACAACTTATTTTTTATAGCAGCGACCAGGCTTTTTATCTTATGACAAACAAAATTGACGTTCTCGCTATTGACGATGATAAGTTTGTCCAAAAAATGATCACTAAAGCACTAAGCTCCGATGATTTATCTGTTCGCACTGCCAACGACGGTGAATCAGGAATCAAGCAAGCTATCGATCAAGTTCCTGATATTATTCTTCTTGATGTCGAAATGCCGGGTATCAATGGTTATGAAGTTTGTGATCGCCTGCGTAATTCAGAAGCCACAAAAGACGTGCCTATCGTTTTTTTATCATCCCACAGCTCGCTCAGAGAACGTTTGCAAGGCTATGAAGTCGGGGCTGACGATTATCTGATTAAACCTTTTGAAGCCGAACATTTACTTGCCCGAATTAATGTTCTAATCAAATATTATCAGGAACGCCTGGAACTAAAACAGCAGTTTGAATTAGCTCAGAAAACAGCCATTATGGCAATGACTGGCTCGGGTGAGCTTGGTCAAGCCATGCAATATCTTGAACAAAGTTTGAGTTATCATAATGTTGATGATTTGATCAACGGTCTGTTTGAAACAACCAATCAATTTTCCTTGAATTGCTGCATTATGATCGTTGATGATGGAAAATATTCCTGGTTCTCTTCTGAAGGCATCATCAGTCCACTTGAAAAAGAACTACTGGAAATGTGTGACAGGTCAGTTCGGTTTCTGGATTTCGGCGCTCGAACCATTATCAATTATCCTTTAGCCAGTCTGTTGATAAAAAACATGCCACTGGATGACATGGAACGGTATGGCAGAATGAAAGACCTTTTACCCATCCTGATTTCTGCCATTAATACCAAAATCAACACCCTAAAAACCCAGGAATCATTAACCGAACAAAGCGTTAATCTACTTGAATCATTCAAAATGATTAAAAGTAACCTTTATCACCTGGGAACCACTATCGTCAAAAATCGAAAAGATAGTCGAACCATCATGAGCAGCCTGGTCGAAGATCTGAATTATGATTTATTACGCATGGGGCTGGAAGAAGATCAGGAAGAATTTTTACTCAATCGTATTGACTCAGCCATCGAAGAGGCTATGATCCAAATTGATGCAGGCAAAGAAATCCGTGATGTACTGACATTTATCCTGAACAACCTTCGAAATGTCATGGACAAACAGGAAACCTTGTTTAATGCGTTTACTGCAAGCCTGGCTACTGAATCTTCAGACCATGATGATGCCCTGGATGATGGCGTTGAATTATTTTAAACGTTGCAATACCTTGTTCAAGGCTATATAAGGCAAAAGATTGGTCGGTTCGTTGGTATTAATTTGTAACAAAATCCCCTGAAACTCTTCAAATTGCATTTTTCTATCAGGATGCGCAAAATAATCCAGACAATTTTTTCCTTCCAAAATGATTTTTTTAACGATATCAGCTAGTGCTTGTTTAATATCGTCTCGTAATTCAAGAGTGATTTTTTTCTCCCAAAAGTCATGTTGTGGTAATGCTGATAATTTCTCATCAATCTCATTCAAACCTAAAAAAACCTTTGTAGTTTCAAAAAGTTCCGAAATTTCCGCCATATCCCGACCAGTTTCCATTGCGACTGAAACCAAAACAGGAAAATCATCAAGCTTCAAAATAATGATAATCCGTCGCCCCAAATCATTTGGTATCCCTTTATACTGATAATCAGCCAATTGTTTGCTTAGTTTTGGGGTTTGCTCAATATATTGGGTATAGTATTTTTCATAACCTTTATAAAAACCTTCTAATCTTTCAATAGTTTGTTGGTCAGGACAGATTTTCTGCTGATGTAGTTTTAGCCAATGACATAGTTCAGATAAGCTGTTTTCCAGAATCATTAATAATGAATATTGCTCATCGGCACTGATTTTATTATCCAGGGTAAAAACTGCCTGTCGTACCGAATCGGCCTTTAATATCTGATCAAATGTCAAATAGCAACTGACAGTATCGATCATCACCACGTTTTCTTGATCAACCCCAAAATTCAAAAAACCACAACCAGCCTGATTAATAATCTTGCTGCTTATAAGCGTGGCTTTTATTTCTTTGGCTAAAGGATGATTAAGTGCCTGCTGCTGATATCTGGAAACAATCTGTGGAGGAAAATAGTCCAGTAAATAGCGATCATAACAATCGGACTGGATAAAAGATTGCTGCTCCAAAATTTGCTGCTTTAAGCGAATTTTACTGCTGGCCATTAATACCGCTAATTCCGGCCTGGTTAGACCCGCTTTTTGACGTTCTTTCAGTTCTTTGGAATAAGGAAATGCTTCCATCTGACGATCCAGTAACCCCAGATTTTCCAAATTATCTGCAACTTGTAAAAAAACATCTGGATTATTCTCGGCTCTGAGAAGATCCAGGGATAAACATAAACTCTGAGCATAATTGTTAGCCAGTACCGAATCACAAACATCAGGACAGATTTCCATAAATAAGGGCTGATAATCATCAATAATCTGTTGCTTTTTCAAACCGGACAAAAAGATTTTCAAATTCACCTCATGGTCAGAAATATCTACACCCGCTGAATTATCAATTGCATCAGTGTTAATATGTCCGCCAGACAAAGCGTATTCAACTCTCCCCTTTTGGGTAAACCCCAAATTAGCCCCTTCCCCTACGACTCTGGCCTGGATATTAAAAGCGTCAACACGGACGTTATCATTAGCCCGGTCTCCTGCATCGCCATGCGATTCACTACTGCTTTTAACATAGGTTCCAATACCACCAAACCACAACAAATCAACCTGTGCACAAAGTAAGTAACGTATTAACGACTCTGCATCCAGTGAGCGATAGCGAATTTTCAGCCATTTTTTGAGTTCAACTGAAATGGGAATACTTTTGGCATCGCGTCGATAAACGCCACCTCCTTGTGAAAGGAGTTCCTGATCATAATCTGCCCAGCTGGAACCAGGTAATTCAAATAATCGTTTACGTTCCTGAAAAGCCTTTTCCATATCAACTGGATCGGGATCAATAAAAATATGCTGGCCACTAATCGCCGCTTTCAATTGAATAAAAGGCGATAACAACATGCCATTGCCAAAAACATCGCCATCCATGCTGCCAATCCCAACCACGGTAAAAGCTTCAGCCTGAATATTTTTTCCTAACTCGCGAAAATGACGTTTCACACATTCCCAGGCTCCTCTTGCGGTGATCCCCAGTTGTTTATGGTTATAGCCATGTGAACCGCCACTGGCAAAAGCATCTGCAAGCCAAAAATGATATTCAGCGGCAACCGAATTGGCCAGATCTGGAAATTGAGCCGTGCCTTTATCTGCCGCAACGACTAAATATGGATCAGTGTCGTCATAACTGACAATACCGGGTAGCTGAACAACTTTATCATTAACATAATTATCTGTTAAATCCAGAAGCCCCCGGATCAGGGTCATATAAGCTAGCTTTCCGGCTGCGCGAAAATCCTTTCCGGGTTCTGATTGTTTGACCACAAAACCACCTTTGGCACCAGTTGGCACAATCAAAGCATTTTTACTCATCTGGGTCTGCATCAGGTCCAAAATTTCTGTCCTGAAATCATCAGGGCGATCAGACCATCGTATGCCTCCCCTGGAAATTTTACCTCCCCTTAAATGCAAACCTTCCATATGCACAGCATGAACATAAATTTCACGTTGTGGCCGAGGCGCAGGCATATCAATAATACCGAGACTGTTAATTTTGATGCTGACAAAAAAATCATCTAATTCACGGCGAACATAATAATTTGTCCGAACCGTTGCATCAATTAAATTAAATAACGTCCGTAAAATTCGATCATCATTAATATCTGTAATCGCCTCCATTGCTTGTGACAATTTCTGTCGTCTTGGGAACAAGGCTTGCTCTTCCCTGTCAATTGGGTTACCCCAATCGGATAAGGGCTTAAACCGGGCTTCAAAATAATCAAATAAACATTTGGCAACGTCTGTATTTTGCTTCAAAGCCCGATCAAAACTGGAAATCTTGGTTTGGTAACCCAACTGCATATAATAATTTCGGTAGCTTCTGAGCACTTCAATTTCATGCCAGGCCAGTCCCGTTAAAATAAGTAAACTATTTAACGAGTCATTTTCAGTTTTTTTCGCAAATATTCTTCTGATGAGATCTAGCAGACGATCTTTTAATGCACTGAATGGGCTACTTTGGGATTGAGAAGCTTGTATGGTAAAGCTTTTAATGAATACCTTCTCGCCCTCAACAAATACAGTAAACTGGACTTGATCCAATATTCTCAAACCCAGGTTCTCAAGCACCTGGATGTATTCATCAAGATAGCGCTGCTGCAAACTATAAAAATGCAACCGATAATTTTTGATATGTTGACAAGGATTGAGAAGATTAATGGTTTCTTGTTTCGTTTCTAAAAGCCTCTCTATCTGTAGCAGATCCCTGATTGCATATCGAGCAGGCATCAATGCTTGGTAATCGACAGGAAAAACTAAATTATATTTTTGCCAAAGCTCGTGACTTAATGCCCTTCCCATTAACCTCTGTAGAATCTGTCTAAATGAAATCCGCCAGGGCCGAGCCAACTTGTTGAGTTTTTTATCCAAACAGTTAACATCAATTTGATACTGAGGCTTACTGGTAATCAATGTTAACTGCAAACCAATAAAACTGCCGCCTAAATCAATTTTTCTGGAAAAATCATAGCGGCAAGATAATTCAGCACAAATGAAGTTTACTAAAACCTTTTCTATTCCAGCTTTATAAAGAAGTGATGGAATAATAATAATGGCAGATAATCTTGAAGGCGCAGTGCTGGTCAAAATCAGCAATTTTACTTTTTCCTGGTAATAACAATACCTCTGTAATGAACGGGTAATTAAATGTAATTGGGTTTTCCCCATTAAAAATAATTCAACCTTCGGAAAAATATTAAACATCTCTCGAAGCAGGGATCTTTCATGGGTATCCTGACTGATGCTCAATTCATTCAAAACCGTACTAATCTTCTGACAAAGCGCACCCACTTTACATGCTGCACCATTCAACTCAATATTATTGAACAATCCAATAAAACCATGCTCAATCCAGAAACCTTCTTTTTTCACCTCCTTGAAGCCGATATAAAGCAATCGCTCACAACGTAGCACATCACTTTCAACAGCAATCGTTTGAACAACAACCTTATTGGAATAATCTAATATTTCCGGTAATTCATTCTTAAAAAAATAATTGTCTTTATCGAACAACATTCCGACTTGTGATACAGGAGCCGATTTACCAGACTCATACTTTTGATAGGCAAAGATTATGAAGGCGTCATTTTGTAACCAATCAATAAAAGCTTCATATTTTGTCAAACCGGCAACTGTCTTAAGCGAACACAACTGGTTACTAAGTTGCGAGTGATTGTTATTAATCACTTGGGAAGTGTTAATTATGTTTTCCAGCTTATGTTGCAGTTTTTTATGATCATTATCAGCAGCACTTTTTGCATCCAACCTAATAACTAACAGCAACTCTCTATCATTTTCTGTGCTACCAGCCCTGAGTGAAATAATTTTTTGCTGTTGACGTTTAATCGTCAAAACTGGATACGCCAGCAATTGAAACGCATATTGATGACTATGCTGTAATGCAAAAATTGATTCAACCAAATATGGATTAGTTTGACAATTTATCAGCAATAACGAGTCACCATTATTATTCAATGAGATTGTCTTGAATTTTGGTTGATGCCTATTTTTTTCCAGAAAATTAAAAATACAAATCAATAATGTTGCAGCCAGTTTAGAAGGCAGACTGATTAAGAAGCTATCTGGATTTAACAGGGAAGCACTCAGACTTTTTAACAGGTCTCGTTTAATCGAATCTTTCTGTTCGTCCAGAATTGCTGTAATAGCTTTAAGCTTTTGCTCTTGTAGAACGAATTTAGATTCCTGGCTTTTTGAGGTTAGTAATATTTTCAAAGTGAACATCCTTTCTGAATTAGTTTGATCCTGAGGATCGGAACTTTTTTGTTATTTCAAAGACTTCCTGATTTCCAAGACATTCCAGTCTTGTTCCTGTCTGTATTCAACTGAATCCATCAATTCCCGAATAAAAAAAAGTCCCCTGCCTGATTCTTGAAGATCATCAGGCAATGGCACTGCGTCCAGATCAAAACCCTGACCATGATCATAAACCTTAATAACCAGCTCATCATCATAAATATGGATTGTAATTCTCACGGTATCCTTGGGATTGTCAGAATTAGAATGTTTGATGGCATTGGTGGTTGCTTCTGTTAACACCAGATTTAATTGATAAGCCAAAGCATTTTTATCGCCACTATAATTTTCAAGCCCTTTGGCAATATGTTCACCAATGCTGCCGATTAAACTCAGATATTTGGTTTGGGTTGGGATTACCAGGTCGACCTGGAATTCTGCAGCAGTCATTGATTTTCTCTATGGAGCATGCATGGAATTACTTCGACAACTGGCACAGGGTTTTTGTTCGTAAACAAGACCCGGAGAAAGGCGCATGGCGGGCCATGCAACCGGAACTGCAACGCAGAAGGCGGACAACAAGACAAATCAGTAGTCGAAATAATTTCGTTCACGTTTCTATGGTTCACTATCGAAAATCTCATCTAGATCAGCATAAATCTCAAATACCCGATTCAAGCGCGTCAATTCAAACATTGACAATACTTGAGGTTGCACATTGACCAGCAATAAGTTGCCAGCTTTACGTTGAGCATTTTTAAACCCGGCCAGTAAAGCCCCCAGCCCTGAACTGCCAATAAATCGAACTTGACCCAGTTGCACAATAAGATTTATTTCACCTTTTTTTATCAAATCGAGTATATATTCTTTAAACTCCGTTGAATTATGAGCATCAATGCGCTCTTCTTCTGGAACTAACAGAATAAAATCTTTGATTTTTTCCTTTTTAATTTTCATTTTGATTCAATTGTTCTTGTGGTTTTTGCTTTTAATCGTTATAACTTTAATTACATCTTTCCCTATACTTAGTCAACCGGTTTCTATTACAGAACTTTACAAATCATGATAATCAAGCCCGGATTATGAAAATATACTATTCGCGATTAAGAATGCACATTAACTAGCTGGCGCATTACATTGATTGCGAATATAATAGCGACATGAATGATTACCACCTATCAGACGACGAGATTAAACACCTTGAAGTGTTGCA
>Ga0256839_1000257_pt1 | contig 69475 bp, 56 predicted proteins | sample 354166metaG_FD_185968 | JGI IMG/M metagenome (GOLD analysis project Ga0256839, IMG submission 185968) | Hydrothermal vent microbial communities from Mid Atlantic Ridge, Atlantic Ocean - 354-166 | ecosystem: Environmental > Aquatic > Marine > Hydrothermal vents | place: Atlantic Ocean: Mid...
GGCGATGCGGCGCCCGCCGCTGCCGAGGCGCCGGCTCCGACGACACCGGCCGCGCCGGCCCGGCCCGCCGCGTCACCGGCCGCGCCGGCCGAGGGGGGCGGAGCGGCCGGGCGCATCTTCGCTTCGCCCCTGGCCCGGCGGCTCGCGAAGGAGCTCGGTGTCGATCTGGGCAGGGTAACGGGCTCGGGGCCGCGGGGGCGCATCGTCAAGGCCGATGTGCTGGCGGCCGCCGAGGCGCAGAAGGCCGCGCCGGCCGAAACGCCGGTCGCCGGGGCCGCCGTTGCCGCGCCGCCCGCCGCCGCCTCGCCCGCTTCGGGCGAGGATGCCGCCCGCGTCGAGGCGCTCTATGCCGACCGCCCGTTCGAGGAAGTGCCGCTCGACAACATGCGCCGCACCATTGCCCGCCGCCTCGTCGAGGCCAAGCAGACCATTCCCCATTTCTATCTGAGACGCGACATCCGTCTCGATACGCTGCTGGCGCTGCGCCGGCAGATGAACGAGGCGCTGATGCCGCGCGGGGTCAGGCTCTCGGTCAACGATTTCATCATCAAGGCCGCGGCGCTGGCCTTGCAGGATGTTCCCGATTGCAACGCCGTGTGGGCCGGTGACCGGATCCTGCGGCTCGCCCCTTCCGATGTGGCGGTGGCGGTGGCGGTCGAGGGCGGGCTCTTCACCCCCGTGATCCGCGACGCCGAGAAGAAGAGCCTGTCGCAGATCTCGGCCGAGATGAAGGATCTTGCCGAAAGGGCACGGGCCCGCCGGCTCAGGCCCGAGGAATACCAGGGCGGCAGCTTCGCGATCTCCAATCTCGGCATGTTCGGCATCGACAGTTTCGATGCCGTCATCAACCCGCCTCACGGTTCGATCCTCGCCGTCGGCGCCGGGGTGCGGAAGCCGGTGGTGAACGAGGCGGGCGAGATCGGGGTCGCGACGGTGATGTCGGTCACCCTTTCGGTGGATCATCGGGTGATCGACGGGGCGCTCGGCGCGCGCTTTCTCGCGGCGATCAAGGCGCATCTGGAGAACCCCCTCGCCATGCTCGCCTGAGGGCGGCCGTCTGCCGGGGGCGATGCGGAGCTTCCCGCAAGGGCGGAGGACCGGGAGCGCGGCGGGCGCCGCGCGCCGCGCGCCGCGCGGAGCGGGCAGCCCCTTTCGTGCGCTCCGGGAACCGCCTTCTCCTCGGGGAGTAAGGGGAGCGAGGCGCTCCGTCCAGCCGTCCCCTCCTGCGGGCTGCGAGGGGCCGAAGCGGGTGCCGCCGCCCGACCGGCGCCGGCCCCGTCCTCCGCCGCCATGCCTGCACCGGCTCTCACCCCGATGTGAGGACGGCAGCGGCGCGGATGCGGTAGAATGACGCCATGACGGGTCCGCGCCTTCTCCTTGCCACCTTGTTCCTGCCGCCGTGGCTGGCCCTCGCGGGGGCGGCAAGCGGCGGGGAGGCGGCAGCGGACCGGCCGGCGCGGCTGGCGGCGGCGCCTTCGCCCTATCTTGCGAGCCATGCCGACAATGCCGTGCGCTGGCGCCTTCCCGGCCCCCGTGCCATCGCCGAGGCCCGGGCGCGCGACGTGCCGCTCTTCCTCTCTCTCGGCTATGCCGCCTGCGCCTGGTGCCATGTGCTCGAACGCGAGAGCTTCATGGACCCCGGGATCGGCGCCTTCGTCGAGCGACATTTCGTGCCGGTGCTCGTAGATCGCGAGGTGGAACCCGATCTCGACCAGCGCCTACAGGAGGCGGCGCGGCGCCTCGGTGCACCGGGGGGTTGGCCGAACAACGTCCTGCTCACGCCCGAAGGGGCGCCCTTCGCCGCCGCCGGCTATCTGCCGAAGAAGGCGTTTCGCGCCTTTCTCGACGAGGGAGCGCGCGCATGGGGCGCCGACCGCCGCGCCGTCGAGGCGCGGGCCCGGCAGGTTCTTGCCGCTCTCGACGAGGCACCCCGAACGATGCCGGGCGCCGCGGAGCCTCCTTCGCTCGATGCGATCGCCCGGCGGGCCGCTCCCCTGCTCGGCGAGATCGACGATTTTCACGGCGGCTTCGGCACTGCGCCCAAGTTCCCCCGCGAGAGCCGGCTTCTTCTTCTCGAGACGCTTGCCCTGACGCCCCGGCTCGATCCCGCCCCTTGGGCCGAGGCGCTGGCCCTCACCCGGGCCGGCATGGCAGCCGGCGCGATCCACGATCATGTCGGCGGCGGCTTTCACCGCTACGCCACCGAACCCGACTGGTCGGCGCCGCATTTCGAGAAGATGCTCTACGATCAGGCGCTGCTCGGCCGTCTCTACGCCACTTCCTGCCGCATCGGTGGCAGCGCGGACGATTGCCGCACGCTGCGCCGGCTCGTCGCCTTCGTTCTGCGGGAGATGGTCGATCCGGCAACGGGGCTCTTTCTCGGGGCACTCGATGCCGAAAGTCCCGATCCGGTGACGGGAGCGCCGAGCGATGGGGTCTTCTATCTCTGGAGCCGGGACGAGATCGCCGCCGCACTCGGTGGAGCCGGGCCTGCCGCCCGCATGGCCACGCTCTTCGGGCTGCCGGAAAACGGCCGGCAGGCCCTGCACCTCGAGGCACCACCCCTCTTCGCCGTGGCCGAGGCCGGGTTCGACGCCGCCGCATTCGACGCCCTCCTTGCCCGCATGGCGGCGTGGCGCGCCCGCCGCCCCCTGCCGCAAGCCGACGGCAAGAGCATCGTCGCCTGGAACGCCGCCATGCTCGAGACGCTGTTCGCCGCCGGCTGGCTCTTCGAGGACGAGGGGCTCCTGCGTGCCACCGCCGCCCGGCTCGACCGGTTGCGCCTCCGTGCCCGCCTCCCGGGGGGCCGTCTCGCGCGTTTCGTCTATCGCGGGCGGCCGCGGGGCGAGGCGCTGCTCCTCGATCATGCGGCGCTCGGTCTGGCGCTGCTGGCGGCCCATGATTACGGCCCGGCCGGGGCGCGGAAGGCGCGGCTCGAGCAGGCGCTACGGCTGGCCGGGGAGATGATCGCGGCCTTCCGCCGTCCGGGGCAGCCCTGGCGGGGGCAGGCGCAGCACGCCCTCTCCCCGCTTCAGGGCGGAGCGTCGTCCGCCATCCCGCCGCTTCTCGACCGCAACCTGCCGGCGGCCAATGCCCTGGCCCTGCTCTTTCTCGACCGGCTCGCGCGGCGCCTGCCCGAGGAAGCGCCGCCGCACGAGGGGGTGCGCGATCGTGATCGCATCCGCGCCATTGCCGACGATCTTGCACGGGCGCTGGCCCCCCGGGCGCGCGATCCGCACCGTCATGCGGGGCTGCTGCGCGCGCTGGCCGAACGGGCGGGCGGGGAGACCGGTCCGGTGCGCAGCGCGGCCCGCGGCCATGTCCGGGCGAGTTTCCGGCCCCATCCGTCGGCCATGCTCTACCCGCGACCGGCACTCGCTCCGCCGGCCCGGCGCGGCCCGGGCGAAGCGGGCGGTGCCGCCGCTTCTGCCGCTTCTGCTGCCCCTCCAGCCGCTCCCACCGTCAGCACCGCGGCGGCGGCAGGAAGCCCGGCCCGCCGCGCGCTCCGCCTCGTCCTCGAGATCGCGCCCGGCTGGCATGTCAACGCTGCCGTGCCGACCGATGAGTGGCTGATCGCGACGCAGATCCGCATCGACGGGGTTCCCGTCACCCCCGAAGGCGGCTGGCCGCGGCCGGAGACGGTCGAGATCGGCCTTGCCGCCGCCCCGCTCGATGTGTTCACGGGGCGGCTCGATCTGTCGCTGCCCCGTCCCGTGCGGCCGGGTTGGCACATGATCGAGATCGATCTTCAGGCCTGCTCGGACCGTCTCTGCCTGCCGCCCGAGACCCTCGCCTGGCGCTGGCGCGAGGAGGGATGATGTCCGACGGCCCGTTCAGGCCGCGGGGAAATCCGGTGTCGTGAAACCTTCGGCCGTTCGACCTTTTCCCTGGGGCGGCCGTTCAGGAGCGAAGAACCCGGCCGGCGAACCGCCGGCAGATGAGGCCCGACGGGGCGTTCGGAGCTTCGGAGAAACCCGGCGGTTTTCGCCCTTGCCGCGGCCGGGGCGAGCGTCACCCCTTGCCCTCGTGGGCGGCCTCGATGTCGCGCAGGAGCTGGTTCATGGAACGCGAGGGCTGGTCGCAGCCGGCCTCGCCCACCACCCGCGCCGGCACGCCGGCCACGGTCTTGCGGGCCGGCACGTCGGTCAGCACCACCGAGCCCGCGGCGATGCGGGCGCAGTCGCCGATGCGGATATTGCCGAGGATGGTCGCCCCGGCGCCGATCAGCACGCCGTTGCCGACCTTGGGGTGGCGGTCGCCATGTTCCTTGCCGGTGCCGCCGAGCGTGACCCCGTGCAGCATCGACACGTTGTCCCCCACCACCGCCGTTTCGCCGATGACGATGGCATGGGCATGGTCGAGCATGCAGCCGCGGCCGATGCGGGCGGCGGGGTGAATGTCGATGGCGAATTCCTCGGACATGCGCATCTGGAGGAAATAGGCCAGATCCTTGCGCCCGTCGCGCCACAGCCAGTGGGCGACGCGGTAGGTCTGGAGCGCCAGATAGCCCTTGAAGAAGATGAGCGGCATCAGGAAACGGTCGCAGGCCGGGTCCCGATCATAGACGGCCACGAGGTCGGCCCGGGCTGCGAGGCCGATCTCGGGATCGGCGGCGAAGGCGGTATCGCAGAATTCGCGGATGAACTCGCCCGGCATCTCCCCGGAAGCGAGCTTGAGGGCCATGCGATAGCCGAGGGCCTGTTCGAGCGTGTCGTGATGCAGGATCCCGGTCTGCACCAGACCCCACAGGAGCGGTTCCGACCGGGCCACGTCCTCGGCCTCGTGGCGGATCCGGCTCCAGACCGGATCGAGGTCGCGAATCGATGCCTGTTCGACGGCCATGCGCGTCTCCCCGTTGCTCCGTCCTTCCTGTCCTGCGGGCAGGATAGCCCGGCCGGGGCCGATGTGCCAGCGCGGCGGGCCGGGCTCGGCGGATCGTGAACGCCGGGTCGCGAAGCCGCGGCGCTTCCCGTCGCGCCGGAGAGAGCCGGGCAGGTGCACGGCCGCGCGCCGCGCGGGTCTTCCCATTCGTCAGAGCACCGAATGGCTGAGGATGTAGGCCATGCCCCAGAAGGTCGTCACCAGGATCGACAGGGCCGCCAGAAGCTGCAGCGCGAGGCGATGGCGGGCGAGCAGCCGCCAGAGCTCGAACCCTTCGGGCAGCGCCCCCTCTTCCATCAGCGCGTGGAGGCGATAGGCCAGCCGCACCGACATCAGCCGGCCGACGGCGATCGGGAACAGGATGAGAAAGGCGGCCTGGGGAAACTCGAAACCGTAGCCGAAGCCGAGCATCGCCAGCACCGTCAGCCCGAAGAAGGCGCCGCCGACGGCGAAGGGTCCGGCAATGTCCATGATGGTCTTGAGACGGCGCACATGGATGCGGACGAGGGCGGCGATGTCGCCAGCGGTCCGCATGCCTTCGGCGCTCTGCCAGTTGGCCCGGCGGATCATGTCCCACGGCACGCCCATGATCCGGTGGGTCATGGCCGACCAGGCCGCCGCCAGCACGATCCAGTACCAGATCGAGGCGTAGGAGGTGAAATCGATCGTCTCGCGCAGAAAGGCCAGCCAGTTGTAGTGCATCGCCGCTCTCCCTCGCCCCTATCAATCACCCTGCGCGGATCGGCGCAAGCGTGCGGCGGGCGGAGTCAGCCGAGAAGATCGGTGCCATGCGGCCCCGGGGGCACGGCGAGCCAGCGGGCGACGGTGGCATCGACATCGACGAAACGGCACAGGCCGAGATCGGCCCTGCCGGCGCCGTGAATCAGCACCGGAGTGCGTTCGCGGGTGTGGTCGCTGCCGCGCCATGTCGGGTCGTTGCCGTGATCGGCGGTGATGACGAGAAGATCGCCCGGCCCGAGCCGCGCGAGCAGCGCCGGCAGGGCCGCATCGAACCATTCGAGATGGCGGGCGTAGCCGGCCACGTCGCGCCGGTGGCCGTATTCGCTGTCGAACTCCACCAGATTGGCGAAGACGAGGCTGCCGGGCGCCGCCCTTTCGGCGAGATCGAGCAGGATGGCGAAGAGCCCGGCATCGCCCCTGCCGGGGGCCTTGTGCTCGTGGGTGATGCCGCGATGGGCGAAGATGTCGCCGATCTTGCCCACGGCATGGGTCGTCCGACCGGCGGCAAGAGCCCGGTCGAGCAGGGTCGGCTCCGGCGGGGCGATGGCGAAGTCGCGCCGGTTGCCGGTGCGGCGGAAGCCGCTTTCGGGGGTGCCGGTGAAGGGGCGGGCGATGACGCGGCCGACCCGCATCGCATGGGCCTGCGGCGCCAGCCCGGCACAAAGCTCGAGGAGCCGCGCCAGCCCGAAGCTTTCCTCATGGGCGGCGATCTGGATGACGCTGTCGGCCGAGGTATAGACGATCGGCCGCCCGGTCTTCACATGCTCGGCCCCGAGGCGGCGGATGATCTCGGTGCCCGAGGCGTGGCAGTTGCCGAGAACGCCGTCGCTGCCCGCAAGCTCGGCGATGCGGCGGCTGATCTCCGCGGGCAGGGCCGGCACCTCGTCGGGAAAGACGTGCCAGCGCCAGGGAACGGGCACGCCGGCCAGCTCCCAATGGCCGGTCGGCGTGTCCTTGCCGGCGGAGTGTTCGGTGGCGGCGGCCCAGCTGCCCCGTTGCGGCATGTCGGGCAGGGGGCCCGGGTGGTCGCTGGCCGCCGCGAGGGCGCGGCCGAGGCCGAGCGCCGCCATGTTCGGCAGATGAAGGGGGCCGTCGCGCCCCGCCCCGGCCGTGCCCCGGGCGCAGGTTTCGGCGACATGGCCGATGGTGTTGGCGCCCTCGTCGCCGAAGAGCGCGGCATCGGGAGCGCCGCCGATGCCGACGCTGTCGAGCACGACGAGAAAGGCGCGCCGGTCAGCGGCGGGTTTCATGGCGTGCTCCTGCGGACCGGCCGGCCCGGCGGTTCATGTGATCACGAATTTCGGGGCTGGCGCCGCGATGGCGGTCGCGGCCATCGCTTCGTCGGCATTTGTTGTCACAAATCATCGCTCGCCTTTCGTGATCACAATTCGGCAAGGATCAGCGGCGGTGCGGGCAGGGGGCGCGGGCCGACGACACAGGCCTGCCGCAGCGCTTCGGCCGCAGCCATGAAGGCCGCCTCCGAGGCGGCGTGAATGGTGGCGAGCGGGGTTTCGGGGCCGACATGCTGGCCGATGCCAGCGATGTCCGACAGCCCCACCGCCGGGTCGATCCGCTCGCCTTGGCGTCGCCGCCCGCCGCCGAGCATCACCACGATCTCCCCGAGCCGGCGGGTGTCGATGGCGGTGACGAAGCCGGGTGTCGCGGGCGGCACGGGGCGGATGACGGGGGCGCGCGGCAGGATCTCGCGATAGCGTTCGAGAAGGTCCTTCGGCCCGCCCTGGGCGGCGATCATGGCGGCGAAGCGTTCGGCGGCGCGCCCCTCCTCGATCACCCTCTCGAGCCGCGCCGCGCCCGCCTTGCGGTCGGCGACCATGCCGGCCCTGGCGAGAAGGGCGCCGCCGAGGGCGAGGCTCAGATCCCACAGCCGGTTGTCGATGTCGGTCATGGTCAGCAGATCGAGCGCCCGGGCCACCTCGAGCGCGTTGCCCGCCGCCGAGGCCAGAGGTTCGTTCATGTCGGTGACGAGGGCGGCGGTCGGGCAGCCGGCCCCTTCGGCGGTCGTCTTCAGCATCCGGGCGAGCGCGCGGGCGTCCGCCTCTTTCCGCATGAAGGCTCCCGATCCGGTCTTGATGTCGAGCACGAGGGCGTCGAGTCCCTCGGCGAGTTTCTTCGAGAGGATCGAGGCGGTGATGAGGTCGGGGCTCTCGATGGTGGCGCTTTCCTCGCGCAGCGCGTAGAGCCGCCGGTCGGCCGGGGCGATGTCGGGGCCGGCGGCGGCGATCACGCAGCCGATCTCGCCGACGATCGCACCGATCCGCTCGGCCGGCAGCGCGGTCGTCACCCCCGGGATCGCCTCGAGCTTGTCGAGCGTGCCGCCGGTATGGCCGAGGCCGCGGCCCGAGATCATCGGCACCCGGACGCCGAGCGCGGCGAGGGCCGGGGCGAGGACGAGCGAGGTGCAGTCGCCCACTCCGCCGGTCGAGTGCTTGTCGAGCACCGGTGCGCCCCCGGGCCAGGCGAGGGTGCGGCCGCTTTCCTGCATGGCCCGGGTGAGGGCGACGCGTTCCTCCTCCGCAAGGCCGCGCAGGAAGACCGCCATGGCGAAGGCGGCGCCCTGGGCGTCGGTGACCGTGGCGTCGGCCAGCCCGGCGGCGAAGGCCGCGAGATCGGCTTCCTCGAGAGCGTGGCCGTCGCGCTTCCTCGCGATCACGCGCCGCGGATCGAAATCGCTCATGCGCCGCTCTCCCCGCCTTCTTCCCCGAGGTCGAGATGACGGGCCGAGGAAAAGGCCGACGGCAGCAGCGCGCCGATGGTGGTGCGCCGCCGCACCCCTTCGGGGCCGGCCATGAGAACGAGGGTGTCGGCGGTGGCGAATTCGGCGATCCGCTGGCGACAGCCGCCGCAGGGCGGCACCGGCGCCGGTGCATCCGCCAGGACCAGAATGTGGGTGATGCGTCGGCCGCCCGCGGCAACCATGGCGGCGATGGCTCCGGTCTCGGCGCAGCTGCCTTCGGGATAGGAGGCGTTCTCGACATTGCACCCCGCATGAAGCGCGCCGCTCTCGTCCCGCAGCGCCGCACCGACCGCAAAGCCCGAATAGGGCGCATGGGCGTGGAGGCGGGCCGCGGCGGCCGCGGCGAGGAGCGCCGCCTCGATGTCGGGATCTGCGGGTGGTGCGGCGGGCGCTTCGGTTCCGGTCATGGCGTTCTCCCGAAATTTGTCCGATTGGTGCGCCGAGGCGCGGGCGAGGTCAAGCCGTCCCCGCGAAGCGGCTCCGAAGGCATCCGTGCAGCGCCCTTCTCAGCCTGCCCCCTTCTTCCAGTTCTCGCGCTTGCGATAGATGGTGGAAGGGGAGATGCCGAGCACCCGCGCGGCCCGCGGGATCGAGCCGCCCTCGCGGGCGATGGTGGTCTCGATCACGATCCGCTCGATCTCGGTCAGCGGTCGGCCGACCAGATCCTCCACCAGAAGCGGCATCTCGCCCTTCTCCACCTCCTCGACGATCTCGGCCCGCACGGCCTCCTCCTCGAGATGCAGGATCTCGACCGGCAGCATGGTGCGGGTGACGCTTGCGCCGCCATGGAGCACGACGACATTGCGCAGGACGTTGAAGAGCTGGCGGACATTTCCGGGCCAGGGCAGCGAACGGAAAAGGGCCTTCACCTCGTCGTCGATGCGGGAGAAGCGCTTGCCTTCCTCGCGGGCGAGCTCGGCCAGCTTGACCTCGGCGATCTCCACCACGTCGTCCCCCCGTTCCCTGAGGGGGGGCATGCGCAGGGGAATGACGTGGAGCCGATAGAAGAGGTTTTCGAGCAGCCGGCCCGTGCGCACCGCCTCGTATGGATCGTGCCGGGAGGTGCAGACGAGGCGGATGTCGAGCTTTCGTGCCGATCCGCCATCGGGCCCCGGCAGGGCGCCGTCCTGGATGAGCTGGAGAAGACGCTGCTGGAAGGCGTGATCGGCCTCGCAGATCTCGTCGAGAAGGAGCGTGCCGCCGTCGGCCCTGGCGATCTGGTCGAGGCGCGGATCCTGCCGGGTCGCGGCCGCCTCTCCGGCGGGGCCGGCGCAGTTCAGCACGACGAAGGCTCCCCCGGCACGGGGCGAGGCGCGGTGCAGCGCCCGTGCCGCCATTTCCTTGCCCGTGCCGCTTTCGCCGGTGATGAAGACCGTGGCCATCGACGGGGCGGCGCGGCGGATCCGGCGGACGACCTTCTCCATCGCCTTGGAGGAGCCGATATGGACATCGAAGAGCGGGCCGTTCTCCACCGGGGACGGGGCGAGGGCACGGGCGGCGTTCTCGACGGCGGTCAGGAGCCGCGCCTCGTCGAAGGGCTTGACGAGGAACTCGAAGGCGCCCGAGCGGATGGCCTCGACCGCCTTGTGGATCGAGGCGTTGGCGGTGATGATGATGACCCGGGTTGCGGGCGCTGTGGCCAGCATCTCCCGCAGAAGGTCCATGCCGTCTCCGTCGGGCAGCATCAGATCGAGAAGCACGATCCCCGGCCGCTCGCGGGCGAAGATCTCCCGCCCCTCGGCCATGCTGGTCGCCCCGATCGGCACATGGCCGGCGCGGGCGAGGATGCGTTCGTAGACGAGACGCATCGAGGGGGTGTCTTCGACGACAAGAACCTGATGCATGGGTCCGAACATTTCGCGAAGGGGCGGGGGTGTCAATCGCGCCCGGCCCCGTCGGCGGCGGGCGGCCTGAAGACGGCGGCAGGGGCGGCGCCGGGGAAGGGTGCCGCAGTGCGGTGCCGGGGCGATGCGGGCGGGCAGGAAGACGCCGGGGGAGGCCGCCGGAGCCGGTGTGCGATTCGCGCCGCCTGCAGGGCTGCCAGGCCGGTTCGGTCGGGAAGGAGGTGTTTGCCGTTCGCGGAGGGGGCCGCGCGCATGGACAGGCCGTTTCGAGCCGCCTGCCCATCGCGGGCCGTCCGTCCACGCAGCCGACACCGCCCTTGCCCGGAGCGCCCGCGTCGCGCCGGAAGCGGCCCTTGTCCGCCTGTCACGCCCGGACGGCCGCGCTCATCCCGTTTCGGCGTAGATCCGCGCCAGCCGATCGACGGCGGCCTCGATGCTCAGCTCCTCGCTCTCGCCCGTGCGCCGCTCGGTGAGCTCGACCCTGCCCCGGGCGAGGCCCCGCGGCCCGACGGTGATGCGCCAGGGCAGGCCGATGAGATCCATCGTCGCGAACTTGGCACCGGCCCGCTCGTCGCGGTCGTCATAGAGCGGTTCGAGCCCGCGGGCGCGCAGGGCGGCGTAGATCTCCTCGGCCGCGGCGTCGGTGGCGGCGTCGCCCTGCTTGAGATTGACGATCCCGGCATGGAAGGGCGTCACCCCTTCGGGCCAGACGATGCCCGCCTCGTCGTGGCTGGCCTCGATGATGGCGCCGACGAGCCGGCTCACCCCGATGCCGTGGGAGCCCATGTGCACCGGCACGCGCTCGCCCTTCTCGTTGACGACGAGAGCCTTCATCGGCTCGGAATACTTCGTGCCGAAATAGAAGATCTGGCCGACCTCGATCGCGCGGCTGCTGCGGCGCCGCTCGGCGGGCACCTCGGCCTCGAACAGGGCCGGGTCGTGGGTCTCGTCGGTGCGCGCGTAGGGGGTGGTCCATTCCTCGCGGATGGCGGCGCACTGGGCGCGGTCGTCATAATCGATGGTGCGTTCGCCCAGTTTCAGATCGAGGATGGCGCTGTCGAAGAAGACCTCCGATTCACCGGTATCGGCCAGCACGAGGAATTCGTGGCTGTCGTCGCCGCCGATCGGCCCCGAATCGGCACGCATCGGGATGGCCTTGAGCCCCATGCGTTCGTAGGTGCGCAGGTAGCTCACCATGTGGCGGTTGTAGGCGTGGATGGCGCTTTCGCGGTCGATGTCGAAATTGTAGCCGTCCTTCATCAGGAACTCGCGGCCGCGCATCACGCCGAAACGGGGGCGGATCTCGTCGCGGAACTTCCACTGGATGTGGTAGAGGGTGAGCGGCAGATCCTTGTAGGAGCTGACGTTCCTGCGGAAGATGTCGGTGATGAGCTCCTCGTTGGTCGGCCCGTAGAGCATGTCGCGCTCATGCCGGTCGCGGATGCGGAGCATTTCGGGGCCGTAGGCGTCGTAACGGCCCGATTCGCGCCACAGCTCCGCCGGCTGGAGCGTGGGCATCAGCATCGGGATGTGACCGGCGCGCTGCTGCTCCTCGTGGATGATCTCCTCGAGCCGCCGGAGCACCTTGTAGCCGAGGGGCAGCCAGGCATAGATGCCGGCCGCGACCTGCCGGATCATGCCGGCGCGCAGCATCAGCCGGTGGGAGGCGATCGTCGCCTCGGCCGGGTTTTCCTTGAGAACGGGCAGGAAGTAGCGGGTCAGTCGCATCGGGTCCCTCATGGCTCGAATGGGTGTGTTGCGGCCTGATTAGGCCAAAGCCGCGCCTGGGGCAACGCATCGACAGGGCCGGCGGGGGCCGAGAGTTGCGCCGCGCGCTTCGTAGGGGCGGCGACGGGGGAGACGGGGCTGCGGCAGGACGACGGCGGTGCCGAAGGGCGCAACGGGGCGGGGCCGGGGCCATGACGGGGCGGTGATGAAGCATCGGTGACGCGGTCGGGCATGCGGCGGAGTGCGCCGGGGCGCGTGATGCCGCGGAGCGATGACGGCGTGACGACGGGCTGCGCCGGGGCGGCCGGCGCGTCAGCGGTCGAGGAATTCCACCTTCGGGGTGACGCCCAGGGCCTTGGCGAAGCTGCGGAAGCGCTGCTCGACGACTTCGCCCATGAGATCGGCCGCGTCCTGCGGCAGCTTGAGCTTGAGCGTGCCCCGCGTCGGCTTGAAGGAAAGCGCGCCCATATGGGCGACGACCGAGCCCGAGAGCATCGCCCCGAAGCGCATGCCCTTGCCGAGGGTCTCGGCGATCGCGAGCCGCTTTTCGTCGAGCAGGGCGAAGAGCGGGTCGAACCCGGTGCCCTTGCGCGAGGTCTTGTAGCGATGGAGGAGGGCGGTGCCGAGGAAGATCCGGCCCGGGTGATCGACCCCTCCGAGGTTGGCCCGGGTGATGGTCTCGAAACAGACCTCGGCGCGATAGTCCGGATGCGCCCGCCAGGAGACGTCATGCAACAGGCAGGCGGCCTTGACGAGGCGCTTCTCCTCGGGGGCGACGATCTTGAAGACCGGCTTGAGGAACCGGTAGAGCGCCTTGCCGAAACCGGGGAAGCGGGCCTGGGTGTATTCCATGTAGCTGCAGGCCTCGATCAGCGGGTCGCGGCGGCGCAGATCGGCGGGCATCCGCTCGAAAAGGAGCCCTTCGCGGATGCCGTAGCTCGAGACGGCGAACTCTTCGGGGCGGAAGATCGAGACGAGCTCCTCGAGCACCTCCCCCGCGAGAGGCACGAGGGAAAGCCGCTCGAGAGAGGTGCCCGTCAGCTGCCGGAGCCGCTTCGGATCCTCCGTTATCGTCCAGCGAATGGTGGCGATCGCTTCGGCCGGGTCCATGCGGTATTCGTGCAGCACCTTGAGCGGATAGTCGCGCCGGAGCATGTCGAGCCGGGCGATGGCCCGCCAGGAGCCCCCGACGAGGAAGATCCGCCTGTGCTCGCCCGCAAGCCGTGCCTTCATCGCCTTCAGCGTCGCCCGCACATGCTTGCGCCGGGCCTTGGGGTCGGTGATGGTGGCGAGGTTGAGCGGCCCGAGGGGCGAGCTCTGGCAGAGGCCGATCCGCCCGCTGCCGAGCTCGGCGAGCTCCATCGAGGCGCCGCCGATGTCGCAGACGAGGCCGCGGGCGTCCGGCCAGCCGACGAGCACTCCCTCGGCCGCGAGCCGCGCCTCCTGTTCCCCGCTCGCGAGGCGGATCTTCAGTCCGGTGGTCTTCTTCACCTCCCGCAGGAAGGTCTTGCCGTCCTTCGCCTCACGCACGGCGGCGGTCGCCACCCCGGTGACGGGCGCGCCCATCGCTTCGGCGAGGCGTGCGAAGCGCCTCAGCGCCCTGAGCGCCCGCTCCCGCCCTTCGGGGCTGAGCCGTCCGGTCTCGGCCACGCCCCGGCCGAGCCCCGCCATCACCTTCTCGTTGAAGAAGTAGGCCGGGGAGCGGGCGGCGCCGTCGAAGACCACGAGGCGGACCGAGTTCGAGCCGACGTCGATCACCCCGACCCGCGAGAGCGAGCGGCGCTTGGGGTCGTAGTCGAAAGGCAGATCCTTGAAGACCGCCTTGGGCAGCGGGTTCCGCGCCGCTTCTCCGGCTCCGGCATCGGGCGCGGCCCCGGGCACGGCCGAGGCGGCGCCGCTTCCGTCGGGAGGGGCAGGCGTCTGTCCGGGCTTTCGAGGCGCAAGGGGCGTTGCCGCCTCGCCTGTCGTGTCGGTGCCTTTCGCCGTCGGAGCTTCCGTCTTCGTCATCGTCCTTTTCTCCCGGTTCTCGCGAGGAGGCCTCATCCCTTCGTCGAGCGTTCGCCGGCCATCGGCCCGCCGGCACGCGGGCGGCGCGGCACGATCAGTCGCGGCACCTCGCTCGTGCCGGCCGAGCCGCGGCCCGAGAGCGACGGCGTCTTGAGGAAGTAGTCGTGGCAGGAGAACAGCGCCGCCCCTTCCGGGCGCGGGTGGCGCAGATAGCGTCCGTCGGGGCCGAGCACCCAGGACTGGGCCTCGTCGCGCAGATTGGCGGCCATGATCTGGTCGAGGATCTGGGCGTGGACGGTCTCGTTCCCGATCTCGACCAGGGTTTCCACGCGCCGGTCGAGATTGCGCTGCATCCAGTCGGCCGAGGAGATGAAGACCCGGGCCTTCGGCGAGGGCAGGCCGTGGCCGGCACCGAAGCAGACGATGCGCGAATGCTCGAGGAAGCGTCCGACGATCGACTTGACGCGGATGCGTTCCGACAGCCCCGCCACGCCGGGGCGCAGGCAGCAGATGCCGCGCACGACGAGCGAGATCTCCACCCCGGCGGCCGAGGCACGGTAGAGGGCGTCGATCACCTCGGGATCGACGAGCGCGTTCATCTTCGCCCAGATCGCCGCCGGGCGGCCGGCGCGGGCATGGTCGGCCTCGGCCTCGATCATCTCGAGCAGCCGCCGCCGCAGATCGAGCGGCGAGACGGCGAGGTTCTCCAGCCGGTCGGGCCGGGCATAGCCGGAGACGTAGTTGAACAGCCGCACCGCGTCGCGCCCGAGGGCCGGATCGCGGGTGAACAGCGAAAGGTCGGTATAGATCCGGGCCGTGTCCGGGTGGTAGTTGCCGGTGCCGAAATGGGAATAGGTGACGAGCCGTCCTCCTTCGCGGCGCACCACCACCGACACCTTGGCATGGGTCTTCAGGTCGAGGAAACCATAGACGACGTGGGCGCCGGCCCGCTCGAGCCGCCGCGCCTGGCGGATGTTGGCCGCTTCGTCGAAGCGGGCCTTGAGCTCGATCAGCGCCGTGACCGACTTGCCTTCCTCCGCCGCCTCGCACAGCGCCCGCACGATCGGGCTGTCGCGCGAGGTGCGGTAGAGCGTCTGCTTGATGGCGACCACGTCCGGATCGCGCGCGGCCTGCTCGAGGAACCGCACCACGAGATCGAAACTCTCGTAGGGGTGATGGAGCAGCATGTCCTTCTGACGGATGGCGGCGAACATGTCGCCGTCATGGTCCTGCACCCTCTCGGGCACGCGCGGGGTGAAGGGCGGCCAGAGGAGATCGGGCCGGTCGTCGAGCACCAGCTCCTTGAGATCGGCGACACCGACGAAGCCGGAAATGTCGAAGATCTCGTCCTCGCCGACGCCGAGTGCCTCCATGATCATCTGCCGGAGGGTGGCCGGCGCCCCTTTCGACATGGTGAGCCGGATCACCTCGCCGCGGCGGCGGCGCTTGAGGGCGACCTCGAATTCGCGCACGAGGTCTTCCGCCTCTTCCTCGATCTCGAGATCGCTGTCGCGCAGCACCCGGAAGATACAGCTCCCGAGCAGCCTGTGGCCGGGAAAGAGCGCATCGACCTTGAGAAGCAGGAGTTCCTCGAGGGCCAGGAAGCGGTGGACGCGCCGCCGCCCTTTCGCCCTGCCGGCATTCGCGGTCGGCAGCTCGATGAAGCGGTCGAGCCGAGAGGGGATCGGCACCAGCGCCTCGAGCCTGCGCCCGCCGGGACCTTCGAGAGCGAGGGCGAGGGAAAGCCCGGCATTGGGGATGAAGGGGAAGGGATGGGCGGGGTCGATCGCCAGGGGCGTGATGGCGGGGAAGACCTTGTCGAGAAACACCTCGTCGAGATGGGCCCGGTCCTCGGCCGAGAGGCTGTCGTGCCGAAGAAGGACGATTCCCTCCTCTGCCAGCGCGGCCCGCAATGTCTCCCAGGTGGCCTGCTGGGCCTTCTGCAGCCGCTTGGCCTCGGCGTCGATCGCCTCGAGCTGCTCGGCCGGGGTCAGCCCGTCGGGGGAAGGGGTGCGGTTGCCGGCCCGTGCCAGCTCCCGGAGCCCGGCGACGCGGACGGTGTAGAACTCGTCGAGATTGGTGGCCGAGATCGACAGGAATCGCACCCGCTCGAGAAGCGGCACCTCGGCATTGCAGGCTTCCTCGACCACCCGCCAGTTGAAGGCGAGCCAGCTGAGTTCGCGGTTGAAGAAGCGATGGGGAGAGCCGTCCGTCACGTCGGACAGGGAAACGGGGGCGGGCAGGGGCGCGTCGAGGAAATCGGCATCGACCGGGGCGTCGGTCGGCGGTGCGGGGCAGGGGGCGGCGTCCATCATCGGTTCTTCTCCTCGGCGGGCGGGTCCGATTGTGACGCGACGGCGTTCAGCTTGTCCAGAGCCCGGGCGGCCACGGCCCGCCCCACCGGCCGGCCCTCGGAAAGGGCGATGCGGTCGATCTCGGCGACGAGGGCCCGGGCGGCGGCGAAGCTGCGCTCCATGCGCGGCAAGAGCCAGCGGATGAGCCCGGGCGGCGGCGCGATCTGCCGCTCGGCGAAGAGCTTGATGAGCACGGCGGCCAGAAGGGTGTCGTCGGGCGGCGCCAGCTTGACGAGCTGGCAGGCGGCAAGCCGGCTTGCAAGGTCGGGCAGGGTGAAGGGCAGTCGTGCCGGCGGGCGGCGGGTGGTCATCAGCAGTGGCGTGCCGGCGCCGACCGCGGCGTTGAAGAGGTGGAACAGTGCCTCCTCGGCGGCGCGGTCGCCGGGGAGGCGGTCGATGTCCTCGATCACGAGTCCCGGCGCCTCGGCCGCGGCGAGCATGTCGCTTCCGGTTGCGCTCCGGGAACGGGCCTCCGGGGGGCGGGCGAGGGTTTCGGCGGCGATCACCCGGCTGCCGCGCCGCGTGGCCCAGAGTGCGGCGAGATGGCTCTTGCCCGCCCCTTCCGGGCCGCAGAGCACGAGCCGCCCTCCGGGCCACAGATGGTCGGCCTCGATCAGCGTCACCGCCTCGGCATTGGCCGGGGAGACGTGAAACTCCCCCTGCCCGGGGAGGCGGATGCCGCTGATGTCGAGCGTGAACTGTTCGCGTCTCGCGACCATGAAGCGTCTCTCCTGCCTCTCCCTGTCTCTTCGTCCGCCTGCCCTGCGCCGTGTCCGGTCCGCCGGCTGCGGGCCCGTGGTGGAGGTGAAGTGCGGCCGCGGGCTTGTCAATCCCGGCCCGGCGCGGGTGGCGGCTTCGGAGGTGGCGCCGGTCGCGCCGCCGCTCAGCCGGCCCCATCCTTGCCTGTGGGGGGCGGGGCGTCGTCCGGGGGCGGTGTGCCGTCGCCGAGATAGAGCCGGCCCGTGCGATACTGCTCGACGAGGAAGGCGATCAGCACCTTGAGGATCGCCGCCACCGGCACCGCCACCAGCATGCCGAGAAACCCGAAGAAGCGCCCGAAGGCCGAAAGGGCGAGGAGAAGCCAGACCGGGTGCAGCCCGACCGAGCGGCCGACGAGCTTCGGCGTCAGCACGTTGCCCTCGAGGAACTGGCCGGAGACGAACACCGCCGCCACCGCCGCCACCATCGCCCAGTCGCCCCAGAACTGGTTGAGCGCAAGACCGATGGCCAGAAGCCCTCCCACCGTCGCCCCGATATAGGGGATGAAGGTGATGAGCCCGGCGATCGCGCCGACGGCGATGCCGTAATCGAGCCCCAGAAGGGCCAGAAGCACCGCGTAATAGGTGCCGAGAATGGCGCAGACCGAGAGCTGGCCGCGCACGAAGGAGGCCAGCACCTGGTCGATCTCGCGGGCGAGGCGTCGGATGGTGGGGGCGTGCTGGCGTGGCAGCAGCCGGTCGATGGCGGCGGTCATGCGGTCCCAGTCGAGGAGCATGTAGAAGGCCACGACCGGCACCACCACGAGGAAGACGAAGAAGTCGATCACCGTCACCGCCGAGGAAAGCAGCCGCGCCAGAAGGGCCGTGCCCCCGGAGGTGACGGTGGCGCCGGCGCCGTTCAGCGTGGTGGCGATGAAGGGCACCTCCTTCATCAGGGTCGGCAGCCGTTCGTGCAGGAAGGCCTGCAGATGGGTGACGAGCCCGGGCAGGACCTCGATCAGTGCCATGAGCTGGCCGACGAGAAGCGGCATCACCATCAGGAGGAGAAGGAGGATGACGGCGAAGCTGAAGATCGTCACGAGAACGACCGAGAGGGTGCGGCCGAGCCCGCGGGCCTCGAGACGGTCGGCCAGGGGGTCGAGGAAATAGGCGATCGCTCCGCCCATGACGAAGGGCAGCAGCACATCGCCCAGAAGCCACAGCATCAGCACGAAGAGCGCGGCGATGCCGGCCCACCAGCGCAACTGTTCCCGAACGCTCATCCCGCCCCCTTCCGCTCCGTTTCGCCTGACGGCCCGATGATGCCGGGGCCTCTCTCCTCTCTAGACGGGGCCACTTCCCATCACAATGCGCAGGATGTCCGCAGTGCGGAGCGGCAGGGTGTCACCCGCCGCGCCCGCATGGGTCAGGACGCCGCGCCGTTTTCTCCCTCTTGCGCTGCGGTCCTTCCGGAGGCGGTGCCGGGCGTCTCGAGGGCCTCGAGAATGGCGCAGCCGGCGGTCGCTCCGCTCTCCTGCGCCGCTTCGCAGCGCTCCAGCGTGTCGGCGAGGCGCCGGGCGATGCGTTCGAGATCGCGGATCTTGCCGCGGACCGTCTCGAGATGGCGGCGGGTGATGGCGGCGACCTCGCGGCAGGGCCGGCCCCTCTCGCGCAGCGAGAGCAGTTCGCGGATCTCCTCGAGAGTGAAGCCGAGGGCCCGGGCGCGCATGATGAAGCGCAGCTGCCGCAGATGGCGCTCGTCATAGATGCGGTAGCCGTTGGCGGCCCGCGGCGGTGCGTCGAGAAGACCGATCCGCTCGTAATAGCGGATGGTCTCGCTGTTGCATCCGGTCCGACGCGCCAGCTCCTTGCGCAGGAGCCCTGCCATGGCTGCCATCGCCACGCCCTTTCCCTCTGGCGCCTCCTTCTCCCCTGCGCTCGTGCCGGGCTTGCCGCCGCGGCAATGGCGGGCCATTCTGGCAGCGGCCAGGGGGTGGCCACGGGGAGGAGCGCCATGTTCACCATCGAACACGATTTCGACGCGACCGTCATCACCCTTCTCGACGAGGGCCGCCAGCCGCTCGAGGAAGATGTCGTCATCACCATCTTCACCGATTGCGCTACCATCGAACAGTATGATCCGCGGCGCGACGAGATGTGCAAGATCACGCTGAGCCTGACGCAGATGCGCGATCTTTCGGCCGCGCTCGATCTGCCCGAAGGGATCTATCGCACCCGGATCACGCGCACGGAACCGGGAGAGGGCGGGTCCGAAGCGCCCGGGGCGGATGACGAGGGGCGGGGCTGAGGGCGCTTCCTGCGGGCACTCCCACGGGGCGGCGGTGCGGAGGTGTTCCGGAGAGCCACGGTCGGCATGATCGCGCGTCTCCCTCGGGTGACGGCCGGGATGAGGCACGGATCCATCCGCTTGTGCGGCCCGAGCGGGCTTCCCTGCGGGGCGGAGGGCGCGGGGAAAGGGCCGGTCGGTGGAAAGCCCTATTCGAGTTTCGAGAGCTTGTCCTTGAGCTCGGCCAGCTGCCGGCGGATCTCGGCGAGTTCCTCGGCGCTCGGATCGCCGCCCTGCGGCGCGTCCCCGCCGCTCCGGGCGGGGGCCTCTTCCGCCGCGCCCCGTTCGCTGCTGCCGAGTCCCATCATGCCGGCAAGGAATTCCTGTTGCTTGCGCTGCAATTCGCTCATCATGGCCAGGGGAGCCGTCAGCGGCGCGGTGAAGGGGTTGGCCGTGCCGCCGGTCATGGTCTTCATCAGCTGCTCCTGGCTCTGGCGCAGCATCTCGAAGCTCCGGGCGAGGAAATCCGGCATCACGCCCTGCAGCTGCGAGGTGTAGGCGCGGACGAGATCGGTCAGCACCGAGATCGGCAGCACGTTCTCGCCGCGTGCCTCGTGTTCGGCGATGATCTGCAGGAGATACTGCCGGGTCACGTCCTCGCCGCTCTTGAGATCGACGATCTGCACCTCCCGCCCTTCGCGGATGATGCGTGCGATGTCCTCGAGGGTGACGTAATCGGAGGTTTCGGTGTTGTAGAGCCGCCGCGAGGCATAACGCTTGATGAGGAGCGGCGGCTTGCCGTCGCGTGCCTCCTCCGCGCGGTTCGTGCCCGATCCGGTCATGCTGGTCCTCCCGATGGATGCACCCGCAGCTTAGCGCGCGCAGCGAAAAAGAAAAGGGGCGAGCCGAAGCCCGCCCCACACCAACAGGGAGGAACCGGTGTTCTTCGTGTCCGCCGCGCGGCGGGTCGGCCGCCCTTGCGGTTCAGGCGGCTTTCGAAGCGGTCTTCGCGGGCTTCGCGGTCCGTGCCGCCTTGCTGGCGACCTCGGTCACCTCGGCCGCGGCCTTCTCGGTGGCCTTGACGGCCTCCTCGCGCACCGCCTTGCCGGCTTCGAGCATCACCTCGACCGCTTCCATCTGCGCCTTGCGGGCCTGTTCGGCCAGAAGGGCGACGTTCTCGGAGGCGATGTCCACCTCTTCGGAGATCACCTCGTTGACCAGCTTGACATATTCGACCGGCTTCTCCGGGACGGTGGCGAGCTTGCCGGCCAGGCGGATGTTGGCCCTGGCCCATTTCGCCGTCACGTCCACCGTCTCCTCGGCGGCCTTGAGGCCGATCCGGGCGAAGCGTTCGTTGATCTCGCCGAAGGTGCGGAAGAATTCCCTGCCGGTCGCCGGCTCGAAGGCCGCGAACTTCTCGTAGGCTTCGTTCATGAATTTGGTCATGTCCCTGATGTCGAACATCGCTCTCTCCTGCGCGTCTGAATTTCGTGGATCCCGTCTTTTCGGGGGCATCCGCATCGAGGTGCCGGGCGCTTCCGGGCCGAAAAGCCGAAACCCGGCACCGCGCCATCCTTGCCTCCTCAATATATGCTGCGATGCAGCATTTCAAGAGGGAATTTCTGCAATGCAGCAAAAAAATTCCGCGAGACGGAGCGAGCGAACCGAAAACGGGGTGCCCGCCCCCGTTTTCCGCATGCGGCACAGAGCCGTTTCCCCGCCGCAGCGTGCCGGAGGGGCGGATGCGGCAGGGCACCTGCGAGATGATTCGCCGCGGTGCAGCGGGCGTCCGGCCGCTCAGCCGCAATCGGGGCTCATGCGCACGTAGCGGCCCGGGGCGGGTTCGAGCACCGGGTGATCGGGGCCGCCGAGAGGGCGGGCCGGGATCTTCGCGCCGGCGCGGCGTGCCAGCCAGCGCCCCCAGTCGGGCCACCAGCTGCCCTCGATTCGGGTGGCGCCGGCGCGCCATTCTTCGGGATCGCGCAGCGGGGCGCCGTCGTTGAGCCAGTGGCCGTATTTCATCCGTCCCGGCGGGTTGACGATGCCGGCGACATGGCCGCTTTCGGACAGGATGAAGCGCCGCGAGCGCGAACCGAACAGGCCGAAGCCGCGGAACACGCTCTTCCACGGGGCGATGTGATCGGCTTCGCAGGCGACGGAGCAGAGCGGCACCTTCACGTCCCCGAGCGATATCCGCCGCCCCAGAAGCTCGTATTCGCCGCGGGCAAGCCTGTTGGCCACGCACCATTCGCGCAGATACTCGTGGGCCATGCGCGCCGGCAGGTTGGTCGAATCGCCGTTCCAGTAGAGCAGGTCGAAGGCCGGGGGCTTCTCGCCGAGAAGATAGGCCCGCACCGCCGGCCCGTAGACCAGATCGCGCGGCCGCAGGAAGGAGAAGGTCCGCTGCATGAAGAACTTGTCGAGGCAGCCCTTCTCCGCCATCTCCCGGTCGAGGGCGTCGAGGAAGTCGTCCTCGAGAAACACGCCGACCTCGCCCGGCTCGGTGAAATCGGTCAGGGTGGTGAAAAAGCTCGCCGAACGCACCCAGTCGAGCTTTTCGGCGGCCATCCAGGCCAGCGTCGCCGAAAGGGTGGTGCCGGCGATGCAGTAGCCGACGAGGTTGATCCTGTCCTCGCCGGTGATGGCCCGCACCTCGCGCATGGCGGTGAGGAAGCCTTCCTCGACATAGGTGTCGATGCCGACATCGCGCCAGGAGGCGTCGGGGTTGACCCAGGAGACCATGAAGACGGTGAAGCCCCGATCGACCGCCCATTTCACGAAGCTGTTCTGCGGGCGCAGGTCGAGGATGTAGTACTTGTTGATCCAGGGGGGGAAGACGAGAAGCGGCGTCCTGTGAACCTTCCCGGTGGTCGGGGCATACTGGATGAGTTCGAACATGCGGTTGCGAAAGACGACGCCGCCGGGCGTCGCGGCCAGGTCGCGCCCGATCTCGAAGGCGTCCGGGTCCGCCAGCGTGACCACGAGTTCGCCGCGGTTGCGCTCGAGATCGCGCACGAGGTTCTCGAGCCCCTCGATCAGCGATTCGCCGTCGGTCTCGAGGGCGCGTTCCAGGGCGTCGGGGTTGGTGGCGAGGAAATTGGTCGGGCTCATGAGTTCGACGATCTGCCGCGCGAAGAAGCGCAGGCGCTGGCGCTCGGCCGCGTCGAGCCCTTCGGCCGCATCGACCGCCGCCTCGATCAGCCGGGCATTGGCCAGATACTGGTCGCGCACGAGGCGGAACCAGGGGTGGGTTTCCCACAGCGGGTTGGCAAAGCGCCGGTCGCGCGCGCCCTCGTTCGACGGCATCCGCTTTTCGCCTTCGAAAAGCGCCTCCTGAAAGGCGGCCCAGTTGCGCAGCGTCTCGCCCCAGTAGCTCATCTGGGTTTCCAGCACCTTCTCGGGACGGGTGAACATTTCGGACCAGAGCGCCAGCGCGGCCCTGGTGGTGAATTCGGAGCCGGGAGCCTGAAGGCCGGGGCGGATGATGCGCTTGCCGGCCAGCGCATCGACGAGCCGCCGGGTCAGCGCCTCGATGCGCTCGATATTGGCCTTGAGCCGCGGATCGAGCGGCGGCAGCGCCGACGCCTCCGGCCGACCCGGCGGGGAGGCGCCTCCGGCCGCCCCCCCCCCGGGGGAGGTGGGTGCCGTGCCGCTTGTCTCGCCCTGCCCCTCAGCATGCGGGCCGTGCTGCGCCTGCGCCAGCTTCTTCGACGGCGCTTCTGGCTGCGCCTGCGCCGGGGCGCGTGTTGCGGGAGCGGAAGCGCCTGCCGCGCCTGTCCTCTTCTTCCGGTCGCTCATCATCCCCTCCGATCCGGCAGCTCGTCTGTCGGTTCCCCTGCTTCGATCATAGGTGATCGTGCCGCGGGGTCGAGTCCCCGGCGGGCGGTCATTCGCGGCAGATGTTCTGGAGGATGAGCCAGTCGCGATCGTCGATCGTGACGGGAAGCGGGGGAGGAGAGACGGAGCCGGGCGCTGCGGCCGGTTCCCCCGGTTCTTCGGCGGAGATCAGCTCGAGGGCATGGATGCGGATCGCGTCGGGAGGGAGATGGCCGTCGAGGAAGAGGCGCAGCGTGGCAAGCGGCCCGGCCGCTGCGAGCAGCCGATGGAAGGGGGAAGGGCGGGTCGCCGCCTCGGCCGCGGCGAGAGCGGCGGCGAGGGCGGCGGGGCCGTCCGCCTCCTCGATGAGCCGGCGATGGACGAGGAAGATCCGCCCGGGCAGCGCCAGCGCCGCCACCGGCAGATCGGGCATGATCTCGATCCGCAGCGGCGGTGGCGCCTCGACCGTTTCCTCCGCCGCGTCCTCGCGGGGCGCCGGTGTGTTCCATACCGTGGCCAGCGTGCGGGTGAGCGCCGCGAGTACCGGTCGGCTTTCGATCCCGTCGCAAGGGGGGCCGAGCCGCGCCGCGATCACCCGCAGCATGGCCTCACCGGTCTGTCGCCTGCTCACGGCCGGAACGATGCGCGCGGCCTGATCGACGAGAAGCGGCGGGCCGAGGGCCGGCCCGGCAGCGAGCAGCGCGAGCAGCGCGAACGCAGCGAGCAGGCGCCGCAGCCGACCGCGCCGCCGCCGCGCCCGGCCGAGGCGCCGCTGAAGCTCCTCGATGGCCGCGATCATCAGCGGCTCGTCGATCTCGAGCGTCTCGGTCTCGAACCCCCGCGGCCCGTAGATCGCCGGCACCGCCCCCGCCGGGCTCAGACGGGCGACATCGGCCAGCGCCCAGTGCACGAGGGGCGTGTCGGTCATGTCCGCCAGGATGAGGCTTTCATGGCCGAGCCGCACCAGCACCTCGCGCCGCTGGCCCTCGCCTGCCGGGCGCCAGAGGCCGGAACATTCGAGCCTTTCGAAATTTTCGAGTGCCGTTGTCATCCGGTAGCCGTCATCCGGTCGGGATCACCCCTTTCACGCCACCTTTCATGTCACCTTTCACGCCGCCTTGCACGCCCGGGGTTACAGAACCGGGGAACGCGACCCCCGTCGCCCCCCGTGTCCGCACGGGCAACGCGAGGCGCGGCGATCTTCCCGGCATTTTCGTCCGCATCGGGAGGTTTATCGCCGATTTCGCCCGAATGAACCTGAAATCGCCCCAATTGTGCCCTGTGGTCGCGCCAATTACACGCTAGGGATATGTGCATCAGAAAACAATGTGTGGTGTCGGGCGGAGCGTTCCTGTGGGTTGAGTGACGAGTGGCGGTCGTGTCCTCCGCCCTGGCTTCGGCCAGGATACACCGTTCGCATGCCCCGGGGAATCGCCCCCGGGGCATGTTCGCCATCCGCGTTCCCGTTGCCGCAACCGGGCCGATCGGCCCCGCTCAGAGGGTCTTCGCCGCTTCCCGCAGCACGAATTTCTGGATCTTGCCGGTCGATGTCTTGGGCAGCTCCCGGAACACGACCTTCTTGGGCGTCTTGAAGCCCGCCAGCCGCTGGCGGCAGAAGGCGATCAGATCCTCCTCGGTGGCCTCCTGCCCTTCCTTGAGCTCGACGAAGGCGCAGGGCACCTCGCCCCATTTCTCGTCGGGCCTGGCGACCACCGCGGCCAGCAGCACCGCCGGGTGCTTCATCAGCACGCCCTCGACCTCGATCGAGGAGATGTTCTCGCCGCCCGAGATGATGATGTCCTTCGAGCGGTCGGTGATCTTGATGTAGCCGTCGGGGTGACGGAAGGCAACATCGCCCGAATGGAACCAGCCGCCGCGGAAGGCTTCCTCGGTGGCTTCCGGGTTCTTGTAATACCCCTTCATCACCGTGTTGCCCCGCATCATCACCTCGCCGAGGCTCGCCCCGTCGGCCGGCACCTCCTCGAGGGTCTTCGGGTCGAGCACGGTCACTTCCTCGATCATCGGCATGGCGACGCCGGTGCGCGCCTTGATCTCGGCCCGTTCCTCCTGGGGCAGATCGCCCCAGAGCTCCTCCTTCCAGACACATTCGACCACATGGCCGTATGTCTCGGTCAGGCCGTAGACCTGGGTGACGTTGAAGCCGAGCGGCTCGATCGCGGCCAGCACCGCGGCCGGGGGCGGCGCCCCGGCGGTGAAGACCTCGACGACATGGTCGAAGGGCCGCCGCTCCTCCTCCCTGGCGTTGATGATGGTCTGCAGCACGATCGGCGCACCGCCGAAATGGGTCACCTTGTGATCGGCGATGGCATCGTAGATCGCCCCTGCCCGGATCTCGCGAATGCCGATGGCCGTGCCGCCGTTGACGGTGACGGCCCAGGCATGGCCCCAGCCGTTGCAGTGAAAGAGCGGCACGATCTGCAGGAGCCGCGGCCAGTGCCCCAGCGGCCAGGCGGCAGCGGTGCCGAGGGCGATCAGATGGGCGCCCCGGTGCGAATAGACCACCCCCTTCGGCCGGCCGGTGGTGCCGGAAGTGTAGTTGAGGGCGAGGCTCTCCCACTCGTCCTCTGGCAGGACGAAGGGCGCTTCCGGGTCGCCGCCCGCGAGGAATTCCTCGTAGGTCGTGTGCCGGCCGGTGGGGGTGAAGCCGGCGGCCTCGTCCACCACCTCGATGATCTCGGGGCCCTCTCCCTTCCCCTCGGCGGCCATCAGCTTCTTCGCCGCCTCGGCCAGCGGCACGAACTGGGTGTCGGCCAGCACCAGCCTCGATTCGCCGTGGCCGAGGATGTAGGCGACGGTATCGACATTGAGCCGGGTGTTGATGGTGTTGAGCACCGCCCCGGCGCCGGGCACGCCCCAGCTGGCCTCGAAATGGGCGGGAATGTTGGGCAGAAGGGTCGAGACCACGTCGCCCGGCGCCACCCCGCGCGCCGCGAGCGCCGAGGCAAGCTGGCGGATCCGGCCGACATAGTCGGCATAGCTGAAGCGCTGGTCGCCATAGATGAGCGCCTCGCGCTCGGGCCAGATCTTCCCGGCCCGCTCGAGAAAGGTCAGCGGCGTGAGCGGAGCGTGATTGGCCTTGCGCTTCCCGAGCCCGGTTTCGTCCTTCATCCACCCCATGGCGTCCTCCCTCGCGATTGCCCCTCTCGGGGGCAGGGCGTGCTTGCCGTTCGCGCCCGTTTCTGAAAAAGCCCGATTCGGGGCGGGGTGCAAGATGCGGCATGACGGCGACCGGGCATGACGGCGACCGGGCATGACGGCGACCGGGCAGCGAAGATGAACGCGCGGCTGAGGGAGTGGCAGGCATGAAGCGGGTGGTGGTGCTGGTGATCCTGGCGATGGCGGCTCTCGCCCTCGGCGACAATTTCCTCCGCGCCCGTTCGGGGAGCTTCGGCGTCTGGCAGTTCATGGCGCTGAGGGCGCTGTTCACCGTGCCGCTGGTGCTGCTCCTCGCGCGGCTGGCCGGCCGGCCGACGCGGCCCCGTTCGCTCTTCTGGGTGGCGCTGCGCTCCTTCCTTCTGGCGCTGGCTCTGGCGCTCTACTTCGCCGCGCTCGGGGTGATGACGGTGCCGATGGTGGTCGCCGGCTTCTACACCGCCCCGCTCTTCGTGCTCCTTTTCGGTCGCCTGTCCGGTTTCGAACGGATCGACGGTCTGCGGGCCTTCGCCGCGGTCATCGGCTTTGCCGGGGTGTTGATCGCCCTCCGGCCCGGTGGCGCGGGCGGCGCCGCGGCGCTTCTGCCGGTGGGGGGCGGGCTGTTCTACGGTCTTGCCAACCTTCTTGCGCGCCATCGCTGTGCCCGCGAAGGGGTCGAGGTGCTGCTGGCGGGCTTCTTCCTCGCCCTTGCCCTCATCGGGCTTGCGGGGCTCGGCGTGATCGCGGCACTCGGTATCGAGGCCCCGGCGGGGCAGGCCGGCTTCGCGCTGCGCGGCTGGGTGCCGGTGACGGGTGAGATCCTCGGCGTGACCTTCGTGCACGGCCTCGTTGCCATCTTCGCCATGATCCTCCTGACGCGGGCCTATCTCGCGGCGCCGACGACGCTGGTCGCCCCGCTCGAATACGCCATGCTGCCCCTCTCGGCGCTCTTCGGCCTCGTCTTCGGCGATCCCCCGCCCGACGGGCTCGCGCTCCTCGGCATGGCGATGATCGTCGTGGCCGGCATCCTCGTCGTGCGCGGCGGTGACAGGGGCGGGGCGAAGCGATAGGCTCGTGCCATGATCATCTCGCCGGGCCGCCGCTACGTCTTCGTCCACATCCCCAAGACCGGGGGGACGGCCCTGGCGCTCGCGCTCGAGGCGCGGGCGATGAAGGACGACATCCTCATCGGCGACACGCCGAAGGCGAAACGCCGCCGCCGCCGGCTGCGGGCGCTGGCGCCGAAGGCGCGGGGGCGATTGTGGAAGCATGCCACCCTCGCCGACATCGACGGGCTCGTCAGCGAGGCGGAACTGGCCCGGATGCGGGTTTTCACCATCGTTCGCAATCCCTGGGAGCGGATGGCGAGCTACTGGTTCTGGCTGCGGGCGCAGCGCTTCGAACACGAGGCCGTCCGTCTCGCGAAGACGCTTCCGTTCCATGCCTTCATCCGTCATCCGGCGATCGCGGGCCCGTTCGCCGCCTGGCCGGCCGCGGCGCATGTGACGACGGCGGCAGGCGAGGAGAGATGCGATCTCTTCCTGCGTCACGAGCGGCTCGCGGCCGATGCCGAGCGGCTGGGGGAGCTCCTGGGGCTGCGCCTGCCGCCCTTGCCGGTGGTCAACCGTTCCGACCGGCCCGCGGACTGGCGCCGCCTCTACCGGGCGGAGGATGTCGATCACCTTGCGCGACTCGCCGCGGCCGACATCGCCCGTTTCGGCCATGTCTTCGAGTAGCGGCCGGGGCGGGGCCCGCCGCCGTCTTCGCCCTCGTTTCCGGTCACGCGCGTTCACGTTGCCGGGAGACGACAGAAAAGTAGTATCCAATATGTTTCTTTTCGGGCCGTGCTGGTGCATGTCCCCTTCGCCGACCGGGCGGCAGAACGGCGCTGCCCGGAACGAAAACTAAGGAGAGTTGAAGAATGAGAAGATCTTTCGGGGCCCTTGCCCTTGTCACGACGCTGACCCCCGCCGCCCTGTGGGCCGGAGACATGCCGGGGAGGCATTTCATCGAGAACTGGGATCTGAACGGGGATGGTGCCGTCACCCTCGAGGAGCTGGTCGAGCGCCGCGGCGACGTGTTCGCCGCCTTCGATGCCAATGATGACGGCCGGCTCGATGCCGAGGATTACGCTACCTTCGACGAGGCGCGGGCCAATGACATGGCCGACAACGCCGGCGCCGGTGGCAAAGGCGAGGGGCGGGTCCAGAAGGGCATGACCCTCGCCTTCAACGACATCGACGGGGACGGGGTGGTGACGCGGGAGGAGTTCCTTTCGCGGGCCGCTGCCTGGATGGCGATGATCGACCGCAATGGCGACGGCCGGATCACCCCGGCAGATTTCGGCAGGAAGTGAACGGGCGCCGCGCGCGCCGTTGCGTGCGCCTGTCCGAGCCTGGAAGGGCGGTGCCGGGCACCGCCCTTCCCGCATGCATGTGCCTTTCTGCCGAACGCGGCGGCCCCCGGCTTCCGGGCGGGCGCGGCGGCGGGGTCAGCGCTGCCCGGCCGTCCCCTCTGCGGAGCGGATCGGCGGGATTTCCTTGAGGTAGGTGGCGATTGCCTGCAGGTCGGCCTCGGGCAGCTTCGAGAGGTTTTCCACCACCTCGGCCATGTCGCCGCCGACCGTGTCGAAATCGGGAGTGAAGCCGGTCCTGAGATAGGCGACGATATCGGCCTTCGACCATTTCAGCGCCGCCGGGGTGATGTTGGGGATGCGGCCGCGGCCGGTCGGGTTCGGGGCACCGGAAAGCCAGCGGTCGTAGAGCGGCTGGCCGAGCCGGCCGCGCGGCGTGTGGCATTCGCCGCAATGGCCGAGCCCCTCGACGATGGCCCTGCCGCGTCGTCCTTCCTCGGACAGCGCCTCGTTCGGCACCACCCAGCCGTCGCGCACGAAGAGCCGCTTCCACAACCCGATCGGCCGGCGCCAGGAAAAAGGGAAGGGCACGTCGTGGCCGGGGGGGGCCGCGGCCACGGGCGGCAGGGTCTTCAGATAGGCGAAAAGATCGACCATGTCGTCGATCTTTGCGCGGGTGTAGGAGGTCCAGGGAAAGGCCGGGTAGTAATGGGTTCCGGTGGGCGAAGTGCCGAGCTTCATCGCGTTGACGAGATCGGACGCGCGCCAGGCGCCGATGCCGGCCACCGGGTCGGGAGAGATGTTGGGGGCGACGAAGGTGCCGAAGGGCGTGGAAAAGCGTCTTCCGCCCGCCAGTTTCAGCCGCGCCGCCCCCTCGGCGCCGGGGGCGGCATGGCAGGAAGCGCACCCGCCCATGGCGAAGAGCCGTTCGCCGCGGGCCGCATTGCCCGCCTGCGCGTCGATCCTCTCGGCGATTTCGGGCGGCAGGGCGACCGGTCTGGTGAAATACCAGAACAGGAGCGCGGCCACGAGCAGGATGCCCGGCAGGCGGCGAAGAAGGTTTCGGACGATGCGGCGCATGGATACCTCAGGGCAGGGATTCGGGAACCGGGATCGGAACGGTGCGGGCGATCCGGGGCCGCTTCGGGCGCGGCGGGGGCCCGCTTGTCACCCGGCCGCTTGTCGTTCAGCCGGAAGACCGGAGGCTTGCCGGAGCGGCGGGACCCCGGAGCGGTGACGGGCGACTTCGGGGCGCTGCTGCCGGCCCGGAGGGCGGGCAGGCCATTCCCCTGCTGCCGCTTCGGATGCCGCCTGTCAACCGGGATGGGACGGCCACGGGGCTGTCCGCCGCGTTTCCACCGGGTGGGGCATGCGAGAGCGGCCTGTCGGCCGAGACGCGGCGGCCGGGGGGGCGATGCCGGTCGTCGCGTTTTAGCGGGCTGCGGGGAAATCGCGTCCTGCATGTCGGGGCCACATGCCTTCTGCCGCGCCTCGTGCAAGCCTTCCTGCCCGGTGAAGGGGGCGGTTCGCGGCCGGGGACGCCCAAGGGCGAAGGACGGTTCGGCCTGCCTGCGCGCTTTCGCCACGAGGGCGTCGGCAAACGCCCCCTGAGTGCGCTGCGGGCTGACGCGCCGCTCGGGATTCCCGCCCCGGCGGGCGACTGCGCCGCCGTGCGTCCCCCCATCTCGGGTGCGTCAGGCACGCGGCCCTCCCGCACAAGGGCCGGCTTCGACGAGGATCTTTCGCCCCGCTGCCGGGTTCATCGGAACGGGGCGGAGCGATGTTCGCCGAGGCCGGACGGGCATTTTCCGGGGCGTTCCCGGCCCGGATTCCCCTGACGGCGGCCAGCGCGTCCGCACCCTGTCTTCTGCGGATGCCGCATCGCCCCGGCCGCGGCGCCGGAAAGGGCGCGGGCCGACGCCCGCTCCCTATTGCTCCGGTTCGCGATACTGCTTGTGGCAGGCCGAGCAGGTCTGTCCGACCTTGCCGACGGCCGGGCGCAGCGCGTCGAGCCCCTGCCCGGCGACGGCCGCAAGTTCCATGATCGCCGCGCCGTTCGCCTTGCCCTTGGCGACGAAGTCGGGAAGGTTGTCCCAGATCTCGGGCTTGGCACGGGTGCCGTCGATCGAGAAGCTGTCCGAGCCCCGGGGCCACATGCGCGAGCGGTCGAGCGCGAGCATGGCCTTGAGGCTGTCGGCTGCCTTCTGCGCCTTTCCGGCGTCATAGGGAATGGCCCCCTTGGCCATGCCGCCCAGAAGGGCGAGGTAGTGCACGCGCAGCCGCATGTCGGCCTGACGGGCCTTGACCGCATCCTCGGCCGACTGGGCGAGTGCCGGTGCGCCCGCCGCCCCCAGCACCGCAGCCGCGAACAATGCCGCGAGGGTTCCTTTCGTCATCGTCTTCATGTCGTCTCCGTTCCCAGGTCCGTTCCGGTTCGCCAATCCGCACGATCGGCTCGTGCGGGGCATCTTATCGTCGCTTGGCTGCGCGGGAAGCAGACAATGAATGCCCCTCCCTCACAATGACGTGAAAATGGGCCGAGGAGAGAGGAACCGGCGGCCCTCCGGGGCAGCGGATGGCCGCCCGAGCGGGCACGCCGAAGAAACCGGAGGAAGGAAGGCCGAAGGAAGGGCGTGCGGCTCTCGGGTCGGCCCCCTCGCTGGCTGCATCGCCGGGGGACGCGCCACCTCGGCGCCGTGCGACCTATTCCGCCTGTTCTTGCTGTTTGCCCCGTTCGCCTGGTGCGGCATCGCGCGTGGCGGGAGCGGCTTCCTCCTTCTGCCGGATCAGCCGGCCGATCTTGCCGGGGCGGATGCGCTCGGCCGTCATCCATTCGGGCCAGCCGACCCATTTTTCGATCGCGGCAACGGCCAGAAGCGCGGTCAGAAGGGCGAGGACGAATTTCACCATCCGCCAGGAAGGGGGGCGATGGGCCCATCGGGCCATGCGGATGAGGAGCCGCTCGATCATGGCCCCGCCCCGTCGCCTGCCGTGTCCGTTCCCCGCTCGCGGAAGACGACCTTGCCGATATGGGGCAGGTTGCGGTTGCGCTGGGCGTAGTCGATGCCGTAGCCGACGACGAATTCGTCCGGGATCTCGAAGCCGATCCAGTCGGCCCGGATCTCCACCTCGCGTCGCGAGGGCTTGTCGAGCAGGGCAATGGTCGCAAGTCGCCGCGGCTTGCGGGCGCGCAGCATCTTCACCACCTGCGAAAGCGTGTGTCCGGTATCGACGATATCCTCCACGAGGAGCACGTCGCGCCCCTCGATCGGGGCCCTGAGATCCTTGAGGATCCGCACCTCGCGCGTGCTTTCCATCGCGTTGCCGTAGGACGACGCCTCGATGAAATCGACCTCGACCGGCAACCGCAGCTCGCGCACGAGATCGGCGATGAAGATGAAGGACCCCCTCAGAAGCCCGACCACCACCAGAAGCTCGGTATCGGCGAAGGTGCGTTCGATCTCCTTGGCCAGCGCCTCGACGCGCGCGGCGATCGCCTTGGCCGAGATCATCGGCTCGACGATGTAGGCGCCGTGATCGGGCTGATCGGCGTCCGCCGCCCCGTTTGTCTGCGCCTGCCCGGTTTCGTCCTCTTGCGTCATGGTGTCGCCTCGCTGCGCTCGTGGTGCCCGGTCTTCACACTGCATACCGCGCCGCCCCTTGCCGGGGCCAGCCCGAAGATGCGCCGGCGGCCCGGGGAGCCCTTCCTTGTGGCGGCCGACTTGCAATTTCACGCCGGGGGCGGCATGAGGCGGCGACCTCTCAACGAAGATGCCATGCCGACTCACAGCGAAAAACGCCAGCTTCCCTGGAGCGCACGCCAGATCTACGATCTCGTCGCCGATGTCGCCGCCTATCCCGAGTTCCTGCCCTGGGTGGCGGCGGCGCGGATCCGCCGCCGGGTGCCGCTCGAGGAGGGGGGCGAGCTGATGGAGGCCGATCTCGTCGTCTCCTTCAAGGTGTTCCGCGAGCGCTTCGGCTCCCGCGTCCGGCTCGACCCGGACAGGCTGACGATCGACGTCGAATACATCGACGGCCCCTTTCGCCATCTCGACAACCACTGGCGTTTCACCGACCTGCCCGAAGGGGCCTGCGAGGTCGATTTCTTCGTCGATTTCGAGTTTCGTTCGCCGCTCCTGCAGAAGGTGATCGGTCTCGTGTTCAACGAGGCCATGCAGCGCATCGTCCGCGCCTTCGAGGCCCGGGCCGAGCAGGTCCACGGCCGGCCGACGGGCTGAGGCGGGGGCGCCGCTCTCCCGCCACCCGTGAGCGGGTTCCTTGGCGCGGCACCCGCTTCATGGCAGCCTTTCCCGTGCCCCGCCGCTGCCGTGGGCGGGGCTGGTGGTGCGATACGCGATGAAGATGCTCCCGCTCCTCGTCCTTCTCGCCCTCGCAGCCACGCCCTTCGCCCCTTCACCGCTTTCCACCATCTGCGCCTGGTCCTCACCCTCCCCGAGGAAATGCGCGCCGGGGCAGGGCCGTTCGCGACCGGATATGTTGCCGGTTGGCTGGCGCTGGTGCTGCTGCTGCTGACGATGGTGACGGCGCTCTGCGCCCCCAGCGGCGCCGAGGCCCCGGCGGCCTGACCGTTCTTTCCGCCGCGCAGCGGGGCGGGTTCCCTCGGGAGGGATTTTCCTTGTTTGCGGCGCTCTGCTTCGTCATGGTTGATTGGCTCCATGCTCCTCAATCAGGGGATGCGGAGCATGGTGCGACGATGAACGAGAACAATCGACACGGAGAGGGACATGACGACCGGCTGGAAACTGCTGATGCATGCGCTGCGGATGATATTTGCCAACCTGCCTGCGGCGCTGCGCATCTCATGGCTGCCGTTCCTGCTGACAGTGGCAGTGAACTGGTATCTTGCGCAATACATGCAGGGGGTGCGCGTGGCGACACCCCAGGGCCCGCGCATAGACCCGTCGCGCCTCGGTGAATATAGCGCGGTCATGCTCGGTTATGTCATCCTGACGGGGGTGCTCTTCGCCTAGATCGCCGTCGGCTGGCATCGCTACATCCTGCTCGGGGAACGGCCCGGTGTCGTCGCCAAGCCACCTGCCGGCCGGGTGCTGTCCTATTTCGGGCGCAGCATCCTGCTGGCCCTCCTCACGGCCATTCCGTCCATACTTGTCGGGAGCGTTCTCGGCGCCGTGATCGGCATGCTGCTGGTGGCGACGGGCTCCGTGTTCTCTCCGGCGGCGGGACAGGCTCTCGGCGTGTTCGTCGGCCTTGCGACCTTGTTTGTCGGCATGCTTTTCTTCTACCGTTTCGGCATCGTCCTGCCGGCCACGGCCCTCGGCCGGCCGTTCGGCTTCGGCGAGGCGTGGCGGGCCACGCGCGGCACGCTCGGGGCGGTCCTGCTTCTGACGCTGATCACGACCGTGGCCGAAACGCTGGGCTCCTTCCTCATCACCGGGCAGGCCGGGTTCGGCGCGCCGCCCCTGGTGCGCTCGCCGCTTTCCTTCGCGTTCGCGTTCGTGCAGCTCTGGGCCTGGTTCGTGACCATGATCGGCGTGAGTCTCCTCACGGCGCTTTACGGCCATTACGTCGAGAAACGCGAACTGGCTGTCTGAGCCACCGACCCGCGCGGGGCGACTGCTCGCGCGACGGAACCGGTCGGGCGAAATCGGGGCGGTGGCCCCGGTTTCGCCCCTGCCGATTCGCCGGAACGGGGCGACAATGCCCGATTCCGGCCTTGCTTCCGCCCGGATTCCGGCAACCGCAGCGTGAATCACCGGTTCGACACCGGAAAAAATGCTTCCCGACTGTTTCTGCGGCTGTGCGGGAAAGGCCGGAGTATCGTTTCCACCTGGTTGACAATCGTGCCGGGGAGATCGCCGGACGGGGCGGCGGAGTTGCGGGGGCGAAACAGGACATCCGCAAGAAGTCATTGATATGTCGGGAAGACTCTCAGCTCCTCCGCCTGTTCCCCTCAGCGTTGTTTTGCTTTGCCTTAAATGACCGGTTGCCCGTTTTCGGGCATCAACCATTGTGGTGGAAATGTGGCGGAGAAACGATATTCTTGGGAATATCCATTTGCAAATGCTATCAATGACAGGTGGCGCCGTGCGCGCCGACCGCATATGCGGGTTGCGCATGGCCGGGTGGGGGACCCGGGCCGCTTTTCGGGACGGGGTGGAGTCCGACTGATTGCCGGACGAACAGGTTGCCGGACCGGCGGCACGCTGCATGAGGAGTTGTGGAATGAGTGATTTCAATCTGGACTGGACGGCGATCGGCGCCGACGGGGCGATCACGCTCGATTCGGGGGGCAGGTCCGTCGGAGTGACAGTGACGACGACGACCAATGCGGAAGGCAAGTCCTTTGGCTATACCGGGCTGGAGGACGGCGTGCTGACGGCGGGAGGAGTCCACGAGCCGGTGTCGGCGGACGTAACCTTCGACACGCCGGTTTCCAATCTCACCTTCGAACTTCTCGACGTGGACTCGCTGCCGGGGGCCTGGGACGACAAGGTCACCGTTCTGGCCCATGATCCCGACGGCAACCTCCTTCCGGTCACCTTCTCGAACACCAGCGGCCATCACGCCGTTTCCGGCAATACCGTCGAGGCCGAGGGCAATGCCTCGCCGGGCGTCGAGGGTTACGGCGCGCCCGACAGCGTGACGGTTTCGGTGGACGGGCCGGTGGCTTCGCTCTCGATCATTCTCGACAACGGTGCCGACGCGGCCAGCTCCGGCACCGTGCGCATCGGCGATCTGTCCTTCGATGCCTATCATGGCGACGAAACCGATACGGATGCGGATCATTCGGGTGGTGATGCCGGGGATGCCGGCATGGTCGATTCGGGGTCGGGCCATGCGGGCACGGAAGATGGGGGCGAGCCGGACCATTCGGACGGTGACGGCGGCGCGGCCGCGGCGGTGCCGGCCGGCAGCGGCGGTCCGGCCTCCGGTGGCGGAGGCAGCGCCTCGGGCTCCGGTGGTGGCGGCGGTTCGCTCGATTACATCGTCGAGGGCACGGCGGGCAACGACGTGATCGACTACGACTACACCGGCGACCCGGAGGGCGACCGGGTCGATCACAACGACAATGCCGCCGGCAACAATGACGACGTGATCGAGGCCTATGGCGGCGACGACCGGATCCGCGCCGGCGACGGCAACGACACGGTCTATGCCGGCGACGGCGACGACTACGCCTCGGGCGGCAAGGGCGACGACACGCTCTTCCTCGGCGACGGGGACGACAAGGGTTCCGGCGACGACGGCGACGACACCATCTATGCCGGTGCGGGAGACGACCTCCTTTACGGCGGCAAGGGCGACGACACGCTCTGGGGTGGTGCCGGCAACGATAGGCTCAGGGGCGGTTCGGGCGACGACACGCTCAACACCTGCGGCGACGGCGAGGCCGACAAGGCGGATGGCGGCAAGGATGCCGACACGTTCCATGCCGGTGCGGGCGATGTCGTCAATGGCGGTCATTCGGGCCACGATTTCGACACGCTCATGGTCGAGGGACCGATCACCGTCACCCTCGACGGTGGCGGTGTCTACAACCTGAATGTCGGCGATACGCTCGATTTCGGATCCGGTGCCAATGTCAGCGGCACGGTCACCGGCCCCGGCCTTTCGGCCCCGGTGCGGTTCAGGGAGATCGAACGGATCGAGGCCACCAATACCTGCCCCGTGCCCTGCTTCACGAACGGCACGCTGATCGCCACCCCCTATGGCGAGGTGCCGATCGAGACCCTGGAAGTGGGGGACCGTGTCATCACCCGCGACAACGGGGTGCAGCGCATTCGCTGGATCGGGGAGCGCGTGGTCGGTGGCGACGAGCTCGGACGCATGCCTTCGCTGCGGCCGATCCTGATCGAGGCCGGCGCCCTCGGAAACGGGCTGCCCGAGCGCGACCTTCTCGTTTCGCCCAACCACCGGATGCTGGTGACCGGCCAGGCCGATCTTCTCTATGGCGAAGCGGAAGTGCTGGTGGCGGCCAAGCATCTGACCCATCTGCCGGGGGTGCGGCAGGTCGATGTCGAGAATGTTACCTATTTCCATATCCTCTTCGACCGTCACGAGATCGTGCTCTCGAACGGCACCTGGTCCGAAAGCTTCCGCCCCGGCGATGTCGGCATGGATGCGCTCGAGGACGATCAGCGCCGCGAGATCCTTGCGCTCTTCCCCGAGCTCGCGCAGGAGACGGCGCGGGTGATCGACTTCCCGGCCGCGCGGCGCATCCTCAAGCGTCACGAGGCCGAGGCGCTCGGCTGAGGGGAGGCCGAACGGGGGCGGTTCGCAGCGGTCGTCTCCGGCCCCGGGCCGCGGCCGTGCTCCTCGGGATCGGGTCGGGCCGCCCGTGACGGGGGTGCGGGGTGCAGGGTGTGTTCCCGAGGGCCGGCAAGGCCGCGCATGATCGGGAGCCGCCGGGGGCGGGCGGCGCCGCGGGATCTTCCGCCCGGGATGTGTGGCACAAGGCGGGCTCCGTGTTCCTCCGGGTTCGTTCGGGGCTCGTGCCGCCATGTTTTCGTGTCCGCACCCCGTTTCGTCATGCCCTCCTGCCGCCGGACCGTGAAGCGGATCGGTCTTTGCCGAGTCGTGCCGGGTTTCCTCCGGGTGGCGGCGGTTCGGCGGCTTCGAGCGCCCGCATGCACCCGGGATGGCGCCGACGCATTTCCGCATGCCCGGCGCTTCCGGACTCTCGCATCGACCGCATGACGGCCCGTCCTGCCCGCCGTCTTTTCGCCCGCTCGTCGCCTTGTCCGCCGCCGCCGGGGCGGCTAGTCAGGCGGGGAGGGTGCGAGGGGGTGGTGGTGCAGGCAACGGAGCCGAGGCGATACGCGGAGGGGGAGGTGGTCGGCGTGCTGCCGCTGCGCCAGCCGGCCGTGCCCTTCGACTATCTCGTGCCTGCGGGCGGCGTGACCGAGGGCGCCTTCGTCGAGGTGCCGCTGGGTCGGGCCGCCGCCTTCGGCGTGGTCTGGGGGCCGGGCGGCGGCGACGTGCCGCGGGAGCGGCTGAGGCCCGTCACCCGCATCCTCGATCTGCCGCCGCTGACGCCGGTCCTGCGTCGTTTCGTGATGCGGATGGCCGATTACGTCATGGCTTCCGACGGGGCGGTGCTGCGGCTCACGACCCGTGCTCCGGGCCTTTTCGACGGGCCCGGCACGCGCAGGCTGTGGCGCTGGAGCGGCGCGGAACCCCCCCGGCTGACCCCGGCGCGCCGTCGCGTGCTCGCGCTGTTCGCCGCGGCCGGCCCCGAGGCGGCGATGACCGCCGCCGACATCGCCCGTGCCGCGGGCGTTTCCTCCGCCGTCGTGCAGGGGTTGGCCAGGCTCGGCGTGCTCGTCCCCGTCGAGATGCCGCGCGACATGCCTTTCGAGCGGCTCGATCATGCCCGCCCCGGCAGGACGCTTTCGCCCGATCAGGCCCGGGCCGCGGCGCGGCTGCGCGAGAAGGTCGCGACGGGCGGCTACGGCGCCACGCTGCTTTTCGGGGTGACCGGGTCGGGCAAGACCGAGGTCTATCTCGAGGCGGTGGCCGAATGCCTCGCTCGCGGGCGGCAGGCTCTCGTCCTTCTGCCCGAAATCGCCCTGACCTCTGCCTTCGTCGCCCGGGTCGAAGCCCGTTTCGGGGCCCGGCCGGCCGAGTGGCATTCCGGGGTGAGCGGCGCGGCGCGGCGCCGGGTCTGGCGCATGGTCGCCGAAGGGGGCGCGGAACTCGTCGTCGGTGCGCGTTCGGCACTGTTCCTGCCCTTCCGCGATCTCGGGCTGATCGTCGTCGACGAGGAGCACGACCCCTCCTACAAGCAGGAGGAGGGGGTGATCTATCACGCCCGCGACATGGCGGTGTTGCGGGCTTCGCTCGAGGGGGCGCAGATCGTGCTGGCCTCGGCAACGCCGTCGCTCGAAAGCTGGGTCAATGCCGAGGCGGGGAAATACGAACGGCTGGATCTGCCCCGTCGCTTCGGGGCGGCGGTGCTGCCGCGGATGCAGGTCGTGGACATGCGACGCGAGGCGCTGCCGGCCACGCGCTGGATCTCGCCGACGCTGGCAGGGGCGGTGGAAGAGCGGCTCGCGGCCGGCGAACAGGCGCTGCTCTTTCTCAACCGGCGCGGCTATGCCCCCCTCACCCTGTGTCGCGCCTGCGGTCACCAGATCGGCTGCCCCCATTGTGACGCGCGCATGGTCGCGCACCGGCTGCGCGGCGAGATGATGTGTCACCAGTGCGGCTACACCCTGCCCCTGCCCACCGCCTGCCCCGCCTGCGGGGAGGAAGACCGGCTCGCCCCGATCGGCCCCGGCATCGAGCGGCTCGCCGAGGAGGCCGCCGCGCTCTTTCCCGAGGCGCGGATCGCGCTCCTCTCCTCCGACATGGCGCTCTCGCCCACGGCGCTCGAGGCCGAGATCGAGCGGATCGCCCGCGGCGAGGCCGACATCGTCATCGGCACGCAGATGGTCGCCAAGGGGCACAATTTCCCGCTGCTCACGCTGATCGGGATCATCGACGTCGATCTCGGGCTCGAAGGGGGCGACCTTCGGGCCGCCGAACGCAGCTTCCAGCTGGTGCGGCAGGTGGCAGGGCGTGCCGGGCGGGCCGAGCGGCCGGGGCTGGCGCTGATCCAGACCCATCAGCCGGCCCATCCGGTGGTGCGGGCCATGCTGGCCGACGACCCGGAGACCTTCTGGCGCGCCGAGGCCGATCAGCGCCGCGCGGCGGGGATGCCCCCTTTCGGCCGGCTCGCCGGCATCATCCTCTCGGGGCCGGATGCCGGGGAGGTGATGGCGGCGGGGCGGGCGCTGGCCGCCGCCGCCGGGCCCCTGCGCGCTGCCGGGATCGCACTTTACGGCCCCGCCCCGGCGCCGATCGCCCGGATCCGCGGTCGCCACCGGGTGCGGCTTCTCGTGCAGGCTCCGCGCAAGGTGCGGCTCCAGCCCCATCTGCGCCGCTGGCTTGCCGGCGTGCGCCGCCCGGCCTCGGTGCGCCTCGTGGTCGATATCGACCCCCAGAGCTTTCTCTGAGGGCGCGGCGCTCCTCTGGAGGCGCGATCGGCGTCTGGCAAAGCGGGGACGGGAGGGCTAAGAGAGACGGCGAAAGGCGCAGGAGCGAGGCGAAGGGATGGACCAGCGGAAGCGGCGGCCGATCATGCCGAAGGCGGGGATCCTCGACATCACCCCCTATGAGGGCGGCGAGAGCGGCCTCGGGGCGGGGCGCGAGGTCATCAAGCTTTCCTCGAACGAAAGCCCCTGGGGCCCCTCGGAAGCGGCCCTGGCCGCCTATCGCGCCGCCGGGGAACGGCTGGCCCTCTATCCCGACGGCAGCCACCGCGCGCTACGCCGGGCGATCGCCGAGGTGCACGGGCTCGACGCCGGCCGCATCGTCTGCGGCGCGGGTTCCGACGAGCTTCTAGGGCTTCTCTGCCATGCCTATGCCGGGCCGGGCGACGAGGTGATCCGCACCGAACACGGTTTCGCCATGTACGAGATCTACGCCCGGGGCGCCGGGGCGACGCCGGTGGTGGCGCCGGAGCGCGCGCGCATGGTCGATGTCGATGCCATTCTCGACAAGGTCACCGCCCGCACGCGGCTGGTCTTCATCGCCAACCCGGCCAACCCGACCGGAACCATGATTTCCGAGGAAGAGGTGGTGCGTCTTGCCGGCAGCCTGCCCGGGCATGTGCTGCTCGTGCTCGACGGGGCCTATGCCGAATTCGTCGAGGGGTTCGACGGCGGTGCCTCCCTTGTCGATGCCCGTGACAACGTGGTGATGACGCGCACCTTCTCGAAGATTCACGGCCTCGGCGGGCTTCGCGTCGGCTGGGCCTACGGCCCCGATCATGTGATCGACGTTCTCGATCGGCTGCGCAGCCCGTTCAATGTCAGTGCGCCGGCACTGGCGGCGGCGGCCGCGGCGGTGCGCGACACCAACCGCGTCGCCTGGCTCCGGGCCGAGAATGCCCGCCTGCGGGCATGGATGACCGAGCGTCTCGTCGCGCTCGGCATCGCCATCGACCCGTCCTTCGCCAATTTCATCCTCGCCCGCTTCGACAGCCCGCAGACGGCCGCGGCCGCCGATGCGGCGCTGAGGGAACGGGGGATCATCGTTCGCAAGGTCGCGGGCTACGGCCTGCCCGAAGGGCTGAGGATCACCGTCGGCACCGAGGAGCAATGCCGCAAGGTGGTGGCGGCGCTCGAGGATTTCATGGCCGGCCGGGCCGCTCCCGGCGGGGAGGGCGCCGATGGCTGAGCAGAGGCGCCCGTCCACTTCCGCTTCCGCGCGGGGCGCCGCGGAGGCGCTGCCGCGTGCGGAGGGCGACCGTGCCGCCGCCGCATCTGCATCCGCAACACCGGCGCCGGGAGAGACGGGCGGCGCGGGCGGACCGCTCTACCGCCATGTCGCCTTCATCGGGCTCGGGCTCATCGCCTCCTCGCTGGGGCAGGCGATGAAGGCCCTCGGTCTTGCGGAACGCATCACCGGCCATGCGCGCTCGGAGCGAACCCGGGCCGAGGCGCGCGAGGTCGGTTTCGTGGACGAGGTTTTCGCTTCGCCCGAAGAGGCGGTGGCGGGGGCCGATCTCGTCATTCTCGCGACCCCCGTGCGGGCCATGGGCGAGATTGCCCGCCGCATCGGCCCCCGTCTCGCGCCGGGGGCGACGGTGAGCGATGTCGGCTCGGTCAAGGGCTTCGTCGTCGAGACGGTGCGGCCCCATCTGCCCGAAGGGGTGCACTTCATCCCGGCCCATCCGATCGCCGGCACCGAGCATTCGGGGCCGAAGGCGGGTTTCCCAGAGCTCTTTCGCGGACGCTGGTGCATCTTCACGCCGCTCGAGGGCACGGACGGGGCGGCGCTTGCGCGCTACCGGCGGCTGTGGGAGGCGGTCGGCTCCAGGGTGGACGAGATGGACCCGGAGCACCACGATCTGGTGCTTGCGGTCACCTCGCATGCGCCCCATCTCATCGCCTATACCATGGTCGGGGTGGCCGACGATCTCGGTCGGGTCACCGATTCGGAGGTGATCCAGTATTCGGCCGCCGGGTTTCGCGACTTCACCCGCATCGCCGCTTCCGATCCGACCATGTGGCGCGACGTGTTCCTGACCAACAAGGATGCGACGCTCGAGATCCTCGGTCGCTTCACCGAGGAGCTGTTCGCGCTCCAGCGGGCGATCCGCATGGGCGACGGGGATTTCCTCCATGCCTATTTTACCCGGACAAGGACGATCCGCCGTGGTATTCTCGAAGCGGGGCAGGATGTGCCGCTGCCCGATTTCGGCCGTGCCGTCCTGCCGAAGGTGATCGGGGCCGAAACGGGCGCGGGCAGGGCCGCCGAGGCGGGAGAGAGCCCGTCCGGAAAGACCGGAGGAGATGCGGGAGGCGGAAGCGATGCCGCAGCCGGGCCGGGAGGCGGAGCAGGCGAGAGCGGGCAGGCGGCAGCGCCGAAGGGGTGAGGCGGCCGGTGCATGCGCATGTGCGGCCCGGCCGGCCGGGTGGGGGCAACGCCCCCGTCCGGGAGTGGCTTCCCGCGGTGGAGGGGGGCGTGCGGCCGCGCTCCCGGCAGACCGGGCGTCGGGGAGGCCGGGGCTCCTGCTGGCCGCCCCGCTCTGCCGTCTGGCGGCGTTTTTCTGGATCGGCCTTGTCCTTGCGGCCTTTCTGGCCCTGATTGCCGACGGGGCTGGGGCGGGGGAGCTGCGCCCGCGCCCGCGGCCCTGGCCCGCTCCGCCCGCACCCTCGTCCGATCTGCGCCTTGCCCCGATCCTCTACCCGCCGGCCCCTGCGCCCACGGCCCCGCCACCGGTCCGTTTCCATCCCGATCTGCGTCCGCGCCCGCGGCCTGCCCGCGCCGCCTTCCTTCCCGTTCGCCCCGTGCCGCTGGCCCTCGCGCGGGTGCCGGTCTTCTTCCGATGGGATCTGCGGCCGGCGCCTCGCCCCGTTCTGCGTCCGGGTGGGGGGGGCGTCGGGTCGATCGCCCTCGCGGCGCCTGCGCCGGTCAAGGTGGTGTTCCTGCCCGAGGAGCTGAAGAAAGTCGCCACACGCTCCGCCGCGGCTGCGCCGCCGCTCGCGGCCATGACGCTTGCGGCACGGCCGGCGCTGCGCCCTGGACCTCTCCCCGCCCCCGCCGCCTTCGACCCGGCCGAGAGGGCGGTGTGCGGCGACCCGGCGATCCGCGGCGTGCCCGTTCCGCCCCTGACCGGCCGCTTGCGCGGCTGCGGCATCGCGCGCCCCGTCAAGGTGACCCGGATCGACGGGCTGCGCCTCACCGCGCCCGCCACTGTCAACTGCGCCACGGCAAGGGCGCTCAAGCGCTGGATCCGCGGCGGGGTGAAACCGGCGGTCGGGCGCATGGGCGGGGGACCGGTGGCCCTCCGGGTGATCGCCAGCTATTCGTGCCGCACCCGCAATTCCCGCCCCGGGGCGAAGCTTTCGGAACATGCGAAGGGCAATGCGGTCGATGTGGCGGCGATCATCCTCGCCGACGGTCGCGCGATCTCCGTGCGGGAGGACTGGGGCCGCGGGCGCAAGGGGCGGCTGCTCGCCCGTCTGCACCGGGCCGCCTGCGGGCCGTTCGGAACCGTGCTCGGCCCCCGTTCGGACCGCTACCATCGCGATCATTTCCACCTCGACGTCGCCCGCTATCGCTCCGGCCCCTACTGCCGTTGAAGGACCGAGGGCGGAGGCGGAGGGGCGGTCGCTCTCCCGAACCGGCGGGCAGGAAAGGAGGGCCGATCAGAACGGCACGCTGAGCCCGACGACGAATCCCCTGGGCGGCGTGCGCCCCTTGCCGAGCCGGCCGGACTTGTAATCGGAGACGATCTTCGCCTTCACGCGCCCGATCTCCCGGCTGGCGATGCGTTGCAGCTTCCGGCGATCTTCCTTCAGCTGCCTGCCGATCCGCTTCATTTCCTTTCTCAGACGGATTATTTCTTTCAAGTTTTTGTTCATTTCCTCGATCAATTTTCTGTAACGTCGGCCGTATTCCTTGACGCTCTTTATGAGTTGGTTCTTGTATTCGATCTCATCTTCATAGAATTCGCGCATTTTCTTGGGAAGCTTCCGATTCCCGAAGATATGTTCATCGAGGAAGCTCCTGCCTCCCAGATCCGACCACGCTCTTTCAGCGTTATAGAGAATGTCATCTTCTTCCTGTTCTAGGCGTGACAATTTGCGCTTCAGCTGGTCGAGCCTGTCCCGGATCTCCTTCAGCCGCTTGCGGTTGCGCTCGATCCGGCTGCGGATCCGTTCGGCCTGGTTGCGCGGGCCGCGGCTGACGCTTTCCGCCTTGCGCTGTGCGGCGGCGAGGGCTTTCGCCACTTCCGCCTTCGGTTTGCCGGCGTTCTCCCTGCGATAGGAGGCCGTGAGCAAGGCGGCCTGCTTCTTCGCTGTCTGACCCACCCGGCGATAGACCTGTGCGTCCCGGAGGAGTTCCGCCGGGGCGGGGGCCGGGATTTCGCCGGGCGCGGGAATGTCGAGCTGCTCCGACGGGACGGGAGGCGGCACTAGCATGTTGGTGAAGGGCGTGGGGATGGACCGCATGGCGGCGCGGGTGGCGATCAATTCCTTCGTGCCGGGAATCAGGCTGGCACGGGTGATCTTGAACAACAGGTCCATGAGAAGGAAGAGACCGATCAACAAGGCAAGATCGTCCATCAGGGCAGTAGTGGAACGGCCCCTGCGGTATTTCCGTTTCGCTACGAGTGGCGTGGTGTAGCCGCCGCTCTCGCAGGCTTCGCCGCAGGCCGTTGCCGGTCGGGGCATCAGGCCCACGGCTGCGGCGCCGGCAAGGGCGGTTGTCGTCAACAGGAATGCGCGCCTTTCCATCATCGCCTCTCCCTCCCGTGTCGTGTCCTCGATGTTCCTGTTCTTCGCACGGTGCCGGACACGCCATGCGTTGCGCCTCGCGGGGCGAACGGAGACGACTTCGGGACGGGCCAGCCGGCAGGACCGATGCCATTCCCGATCGCACGCCCTTGACGCAACGTCACATTGAAACATAGCACATTCCCTCGATTTCTCAACTTTCGGCATGCCGGGCCCGCCCATCCGCTCCCTTGCCTTTGCCGGGCGGCTCGGGCACCTTGCGGGCGGCGGTCGGGAGCGGTGGAGGGAGCGGGAGAAAGGCGGATGGCAGGGCAGGCGGTGAGGAAACACGGAGGGCGCCGACGGCGGATCCATTTCGCCGCCTCGAACGCGCCCGAGGCGCAGGCGGCGCTCGACGAGCTCGTTCGCCGCTACGGCCAGACGCCGCTCGAGGAGGCCGAGGTGATCGTCGCTCTCGGTGGCGACGGTTTCATGCTCGACACGCTCCACGCCACCCGCGATCTGGAGATCCCCGTCTACGGGATGAACCGCGGTTCGGTCGGCTTCCTGATGAACGAATATCACCCCGACGATCTGCTCGCGCGGCTCGCGGCGGCGGAGGAGACCGTCATCAACCCCTTGCGGATGCGGGCGGAGGATATCGAGGGGCGGATCCGCGAGGCGCTGGCGATCAACGAGGTGTCGCTGCTCAGGGCCGGTCCCCAGGCCGCCAAGCTCCGCATCTCCGTCGATGGCAAGGTGCGGATGCCCGAGCTCGTGGCCGACGGGGTGCTGGTCGCCACCCCGGCCGGATCGACCGCCTACAACTATTCCGCCCACGGGCCGATCCTGCCGATCGCCTCGGATGTCCTGGCCCTGACGGCCATGGCCCCCTTCCGTCCGCGGCGCTGGCGCGGCGCGATCCTGCCCAAGAGCGCGAAGGTGCGGATCGACATTCTCGAGCCGGGGAAGCGGCCGGTGATGGTCGATGCCGACGGCAGGGGCGCCTGGCGGGTGAAGTGGGTCGAGGTCGAGAGCGACCCGTCGATCCGGCATCATCTGCTGTTCGATCCGGGCCACGGCCTCGAGGAACGACTGATCCGGGAACAGTTCGTCTGAAGGCTGTTGCGGCGGCAGGGCGCGTCCCGCAGGGATGCGCGACAGGGGGCGGCCCGCAGATCGGGGGGCAGGAGCGGGCCCGTGCCGTTCTTGCATCCGTGGCTGCTCTGTTCCGCGGATCGGGAGCGGCCCTTGCCAGCGGCCGTGCTTGTGATCACAATGGCGCCATGCAGGATCGACGCTCCAACCCGCCCGTCGCCACGCCTTCCTCCGCCCGTGGCGCCGACGGTCCGCCGGCCCATGAGAGGATCTATCGCGACCTGCGCTCGCGCATCATGCATGGCGAGCTGATGCCGGGCGAGCATCTCACCTTGCGCGGCCTTGCCGAGGAATACGGCCTGTCGATGACGCCGGTGCGCGAGGCGGTCCGCCGGCTCTCCACCGAGGGAGCCCTCGCGCTCACGGCCACCGGCCGCATCACCACGCCCGAGCTCGACGCCGCCCGAATCGAGGAGCTGGCGGTGCTGCGTTCGCTGATCGAACCGGAGCTGGCGGCCCGGGCGTTGCCACGGGCCCATTTCGCCCTTATCGACCGGATGAACGCCATCAACTCCTCGATCGCCGAGGCGGCGGTGAAGGGCGACGCCTGCCGCTACATCCGCCACAACCTCGAATTCCATCGCGCGCTCTATCTGCGGGCGCAGGCGCCGGCGATGCTGGCGGTGATCGAGACCGTGTGGCTGCAGCTCGGTCCGACCATGCGGCGGCTTTACGAGGATCTCCCGCGCCAGGTGCCGCCCCGGGCCCATCGGGTGATGCTGGCGGCGCTGAAGGCGGGCGACGAGCCGGCGCTGCGCCTCGCGGTGAAGACCGACGTGACCCGCGGGCTGCGCCACCTTCTTGGGCAGGAGGGGGGCGGGTGAACCTCGCCGCCCGGCTCGAGGCGGTGCTGGGGGCGCGGGTGACGGCGACGGTGCCGCTCTCCTCCGGCTACGGGCTCGAGGTGATGCGGGTCGATCTGGCCGATGGCCGGCGGCTCGTCGTCAAGCACGGGCCGGGTCCGCGGCCGGGGCATCTGCCGCTCGAAGGGTGGATGCTGGAGCGGCTCGAGGGCGTGTTGCCCGCGCCGCGGGTCCATCACGCCGCCGAGGATCTCCTGGTGATGGACCATGTCGCGGGCGGGCCGCCGGGGCCGGCCTGCGAGGTGGACATGGCGCGTCACCTCGCCCGGCTTCACGGCCGGAAGCAACCCTTCTTCGGCCTCGAGCGCGACACTTCGATCGGCCCCCTGCCGCAACCGAACCCGCCGACCGGGCGATGGCTCGACTTCTTCCGCGACCATCGGCTCCTGTTCATGGCCCGTCTGGCGGCAGCCGAAGGGCGGATCGGGCCGCGGCTTCTCGAGCGGCTCGAGCGGCTGGCGGCGGATCTGGTCCGCCATGTCGCGGAACCGGCCTGGCCGGCCCTTCTTCACGGCGATGTCTGGGGCGGCAACGTGCTCTGCCGCGCCGGTCGGGTGACCGGGTTCATCGACCCGGCGCTGCAATACGGCCATCCCGAGCTCGAACTGGCGTTCATGACCATGTTCGGCACGGCCGGCGATCGTTTCTTCGCCGCCTATGGCGAGATGCGCCCCGAATTCGATCCGCAGGGGTTTGCCGAGCGGCGCGAGATCTGGCTGATCTGGCCCCATCTCACCCATGTGCTGATCGAAGGGCCGTCCTATGCCGGTTTCATCGACCGGGTGCTGGCAGAGCGCGGCTATTGAGCCGCGGCGACGCGGCAGGGCAGCATGCTCCGGGTCCGGTGCGGGGCGGCAGGCCCCGGAAGGCGGACCGGTCGCCACGACCCCGCGTGGCGGAACGCCGCGGAAAGGAAACACGCAAGCTCACCGATGCCGACCGGGGCGCCGCCTGCGCCGCGGAACGCCGCACCGCCGCCTCGGGCGAGGGCCGGGCCGGCGCACGCCCCGTGGCGGATGGGTCCCGAGGGGCGCCCGCCTCAGGCGTGGATCGGGCCCTGGCCGCAGGCGAGCGCCGCCTCGCGCACCGCCTCCGAGAAGGTCGGATGCGCGTGGCAGGTCAGGGCGATGTCCTCGGCCGCGGCGCCGAATTCCATCGCCACCGCGATCTCGTGGATCATCTCGCCGGCCACGGGGCCGAGGATGTGGGCGCCGAGCAGCCGGTCGGTCTCGGCGTCTGCGAGGATCTTCACGAAGCCCTCGGCCGCGAGCGAGGCCTTGGCGCGGCCGTTGCCCATGAAGTTGAACTTCCCGACCTTGTAGGCCCGGCCGCTCTCCTTCAGCGCTTCCTCGGTCGCCCCGATGCCGGCAGCTTCGGGGGCGGTATAGACCACCGAGGGGATGAGATCGTGATCGACATGGGCCGCGCGACCGGCGAGAAGGTCCGCCACGGCCACGCCCTCCTCCTCGGCCTTGTGGGCGAGCATCGGCCCCGGCACCACATCGCCGATGGCATGGATGCCGGGCACCGAGGTCTGCCAGCGGTCATCGACCTCGATCTGGCCGCGGCCGGTCATCCGGACCCCCAGCTCCTCGAGGCCGAGCCCTTCGGTGAAGGGCTTGCGGCCGGTGGCGACCAGCACCACATCGGCCGCGACAGCGCCGCTCTTGCCGTTCTTGCGCTGGGTGTAGGCGACCGAAAGCCCCCCCTTCTCCTGTGCGACGCTCTCGACCGCGGCGCCGAGCACGAATTTCATCCCCTGTTTCCTGAGCGCCCGCACGAGGCCCCGGGCGAGCTCCCCGTCGAGGGCGGGAGCGGCCCGGTCGAGATATTCGATCACCGTCACTTCGGTGCCGAGACGGGCATAGACCGAGCCGAGTTCGAGACCGATCACCCCGGCCCCGATCACCACCATTCTTCCGGGCACCCTGGCGAGGGAGAGGGCGCCGGTGGAGGAGACGATCTTCTTCTCGTCGATCTCGACCCCCGGCAGCGACGCCGGCACCGAGCCGGTGGCGATGACGATGTTCTTCGCCCGGATCTCGCGCCCCTCGACCGCCACCGTCCCCGGCGCGACGATGCGGCCCCAGCCGGTGATGCGCTCGATGCCGTTCTTGCGGAAGAGGAAGTCGATCCCCTTGACGTTCTGGGCCACCACCTCGTCCTTGAATGCCTGCATCGCCTTCCAGTCCACCTTCGGCTTGTTCACCTTGATGCCGAGGGTGGCGAAGTCGTGGCTCGCGACATGGAATTCGTGGGAGGCGTGCAGGAGGGCCTTCGAGGGGATGCAGCCGACATTGAGGCAGGTGCCCCCCAGCGTCTCGCGCCCCTCGATCACCACCACCTTGAGGCCGTTCTGGGCGGCGCGGATGGCACAGACATAGCCGCCCGGCCCGGCGCCGATGACGGCAAGGTCGTAGAGGGCTTCTTCGTTCTTTCCGGTGTTCTCGGTCATGGAGCTGTCTCCGATGGGCCCCGGAGCCGCCGGGGCGTGTCGTTCTCGGGCCTGCGGGGCGGTGGAGTGCGGCGGGGGCGGGGCGGCGCGGTGCACCGCCCCGCTCTGCGGCATCTCAGAGATCGAGCACGAGACGGCTCGGATCCTCGATCAGCTCCTTCACCCGCACGAGGAAGGTGACGGCGCCCTTGCCGTCGACGATGCGGTGATCGTAGCTCAGCGCGAGATACATCATCGGCCGGATCACCACCTCGCCGTCGATGGCCACGGGGCGTTCCTGGATCTTGTGCATGCCGAGAATGCCCGACTGGGGCGGATTGAGGATCGGCGTCGAGAACAGCGAGCCGTAGACGCCGCCATTGGAGATGGTGAAGGTGCCGCCCTGCATCTCCGCGAGCGAGAGCCTGCCCTCGCGTGCCCGCTTCGAGAGATCGGCCAGGCGCTTCTCGATCTCGGCGAAGGACAGATCCTGCACGTCGCGGATCACCGGCACCACCAGCCCCTGGGGCGTGCCCACGGCGATGCCCATGTGGACATAGTGCTTGTAGATGATCGTGTCGCCGTCGATCTCGGCGTTGATCTCGGGAATTTCCATCAGCGCCTGGGCGCAGGCCCTGGCGAAGAAGGACATGAAGCCGAGCTTCACGCCGTGCTTCTTGAGGAACAGCTCCTTGTAGCGGTTGCGCAGCGCCATCACGGCCGACATGTCCACCTCGTTGAAGGTGGTGAGCATGGCGGCGGTGTTCTGGGCGTCCTTGAGCCGGCGGGCGATGGTCTGTCGCAGCCGCGTCATCCGCACGCGCTCCTCGCGGGCCGCGTCCTCGGCCGGCACCGGCGCGCGCTTCGTGGCGGGCGGGGTGGCGGGGCCGGGGGCCGGCTGCGGGGCGGCAGGTGCCGCGTCCGCCGGGGCCGCTTCCCGGTCGGCAACGGCCCTGAGCACGTCCTCCTTCAGCACCCGGCCGCCCTTGCCCGTGGGGGTGACGGCGGTGCGGTCGATGCCCTGCTCCTCCATCAGCCGCCGGGCCGACGGGGCGTCCTTCGCTCCGCTCTGCGAAGAGCCGGCTGCCACCGTTCTTGCGGGGGCGGCGGGCGCGGCCGCGGCGCCCTCTCCGGTCACGATCTCGGCGAGCGGCGCGCCGACCTCGACCGTCGTTCCCTCGGGGGCGAGGATGCGCGCGAGCGTGCCCGCGGCCGGTGCCGGCACCTCGAGCGACACCTTGTCGGTCTCGAGCTCGCACAGCACCTCGTCGCGGCCCACGGTCTCGCCCTCCTTGCGGAACCAGCCGGCGACGGTGGCCTCGGTGACGCTTTCGCCCAGGGTGGGGACGGTGACCGTCACCACTTCGCCTTCACCGGCGGCGCCCTGCCCGGCCGGGGCGGCCGTTTCCGCCGCCTCGGCTGCGGGTGCGGGCGCGGCCTCGTCCGCCGGTGCGGCTGCGGCGGGCGCCGGAGAATGCGCCGGTGCCTCGCCCGCCGCCTCGGCCTCCTCGATCAGCGCCAGCGGGGCGCCGACCTGCACCGTCGTTCCCTCGGGGGCGAGGATCTCCTTCAGCACCCCCGCCGCCGGCGCCGGCACCTCGACCGTCACCTTGTCGGTCTCGAGCTCGCACAGCATCTCGTCCGCCGCGACCCTGTCGCCCGGCTTCCTGAACCAGGTGGCGACGGTGGCCTCGGTGACGCTCTCGCCCAGCGCGGGAACGGTTACCTCGATGGTCATCGTGTCATTCCTTCTCGATGGTCAGCGCCTCGTTGACGAGGGCCTGCTGTTGCTTGAGATGTTCCTTCATCAGCCCGGTGGCCGGGGAGGCGGAGGCCGGCCGGCCGACATAGCGCGGCCGCGTGTGTTCGGCCCCGATCCGGGTCAGGACCCATTCGAGATTGGGTTCCATGAAGAACCACGCCCCCTGGTTCTTCGGTTCTTCCTGGCACCAGACGATCTCCGCATGTCCGAAGCGTTCGAGCTCCTTCATCAGGCTCATGGCCGGGAAGGGATAGAACTGCTCGACGCGCAGCAGATAGACGTCGTCGATACCGCGCTTCTCGCGCTCCTCGAGCAGGTCGTAATAGACCTTGCCCGAACACAGCACCACCCGGCGGATCCTCTCGTCGGGTTGCAGCTTCGTGGTGGAGCGGCCGCGCTCGGCATCGTCCCACAGCACCCGGTGGAAGGAGGAACCGGCCATGAATTCCCCCTTGTCCGACAGGGCCCGCTTGTGCCGCAGGAGCGATTTCGGCGTCATCATGATGAGCGGCTTGCGGAAGTCGCGGTGCAGCTGCCGGCGCAGGATGTGGAAATAGTTGGCCGGCGTGGTGCAGTTGGCGACGATCCAGTTGTCTTCGGCCGAGAGCTGCAGGAAGCGCTCGAGCCGGGCCGAGCTGTGCTCGGGGCCCTGCCCCTCGAAGCCGTGGGGCAGCAGGCAGACGAGGCCCGACATGCGGAGCCATTTGCGCTCGCCCGAGGAGATGAACTGGTCGAACATGATCTGCGCCCCGTTGGCGAAGTCGCCGAACTGGGCCTCCCAGGCGACGAGCGCGTTCGGCTCGGCCAGCGAATAGCCGTATTCGAAGCCGCAGACGGCGTATTCGGACAGGGGCGAGTCGATCACCTCGAAGCGCGGCTGGCCGGGCCGGATGTGCTGGAGCGGGAACCAGCGCTCTTCCGTCTCCTGATCGACGAAGGCGGCATGGCGCTGGGAGAAGGTGCCGCGGACCGAATCCTGACCGGCGAGGCGGATCGGATAGCCCTCGACGATCAGCGAACCGAAGGCGAGCTGCTCGGCCGTCGCCCAGTCCACCCCCTCGCCGGTCTCGATCATCCTGCGCCGGTTGGCGATCACCCGCTCGAGGGTGCGGTGCAGCCTGAAGCCGTCGGGAATGGTGACGAGGGCGCGGCCGACCTCCTCCCACACCTCCTCTGTAATGGCCGTGTCGCCGCGCTGATATTCGCTGTCGGGGCGGCGCAGATGCTTCCAGCGGCCGTCCAGCCAGTCGGCCTTTTCGGGGCGATAGGCCTTGCCGGCCTCGAATTCGGCGTTGAGGAAGGCCTGGAACTCGGCCTTCATCGCCTCGACCTCCTCGGGCGAGATCAACCCCTGCCGCACCAGCCGCTCTGCATAGAGCTGCACCACCGTCGGATGCTGGCGGATGAGCTTGTACATCCGCGGCTGGGTGAACATCGGCTCGTCGCCCTCGTTGTGCCCGAAGCGGCGATAGCACCACATGTCGATCACCACGTCCTTTCCGAACTTCTGGCGGAACTCGGTGGCGACCTTGGCGGCATGGACCACCGCTTCGGGATCGTCGCCGTTGACGTGGAAGATCGGCGCCTCGACGGTCAGGGCCAGATCGGTCGGGTAGGGCGAGGAGCGCGAATGATGGGGCGCGGTGGTGAAGCCGATCTGGTTGTTGACGACGAAATGCACCGTGCCGCCGGTGCGGTAGCCCTGGGTGCCGGAGATGGCGAAGCACTCGGCCACCACGCCCTGGCCGGCGAAGGCCGCGTCGCCGTGGAGCAACAGCGGGATCACCCGGCGCCTCTCCCTGTCCTCGTGCTGGTCCTGCTTGGCGCGGGACTTGCCGAGCACCACCGGATCGACCGCCTCGAGATGGGACGGGTTGGCGGTGAGCGAGAGATGGACCCTGTTGCCGTCGAATTCGCGGTCGGAGGAGGCGCCGAGATGGTATTTCACGTCGCCCGAACCCTCGACGTCGTCGGGCTTGAACGAACCGCCCTGGAACTCGTGAAAGATCGCCCGGAAGGGCTTGCCCATCACGTTCGCAAGCACGTTGAGCCGGCCGCGATGGGGCATGCCGATGACGATCTCCTTCGTGCCGAGATGGCCGCCGCGCTTGATGACCTGTTCCATCGCCGGCACGAGGCTCTCGGCGCCGTCGAGGCCGAAGCGCTTGGTGCCGGTATACTTGACATGGAGGAACTTCTCGAACCCCTCGGCCTCGATCAGCTTGCGCAGGATGGCGAGGCGCCCTTCGCGGGTGAAGTGGATCTCCTTGCCGTAGCCCTCGATCCGCTCCTTGAGCCATTGCGACTGTTCGGGGTCGGAGATGTGCATGAACTGGAGGGCGAAGGTGCCGCAATAGGTGCGCTTGAGGATGGCGAGGATCTCGCGCAGCGTGGCGATCTCGAGCCCGAGCACGTTGTCGATGAAGATCGGCCGGTCCATGTCGGCCTCGGTGAAGCCGTAGGTGGCCGGGTCGAGCTCGGGGAGCGGCCCCGGATCGCGCATGCCGAGCGGGTCGAGATCGGCGGCAAGGTGGCCGCGGATGCGATAGGCCCGGATCAGCATCAGCGCCCGGACCGAATCGAGCACCGCCTGCCGCACCTCGGGGTCGGAGATCGAGATGCCGCGCCGCTCGGCCTCGCCGCGCAGCTTCTCCTCGATCGCCTCGGGCCGCGGCGTGTCCTCGGGCCATTCACCGGTCAGCGCCGCGGTGGTCTCGTCCTGCGGGATCGGCGGCCAGTCGGGGCGGCCCCAGGCGGCGCCGCGGGCCTCCTGCTTCACGTCGAGCGGCGCGTCGCCGAGCCGGCGGAAGTATTCCCGCCAGCTCTCGTCGACCGAGGAAGGATCCTCGGCGTAGCGGGCATAGAGCTGCTCGACATATTCGGCATTCGTCCCCTGAAGGAAGGAGGACTGGTGGAAGAGATCGTTCGAGGGCTGCTTGGTCATCGCTCTGTCGGTGCGCACACCGCTCCCTGGGGGTGAGGATACGGGGCGGCGCCGGCCGTCGCCCCGCCCTGGTCGTCGCGTGTCAGGCCGGCACCTTGCGGCCCATGGCCTCGAGCACAGCCTCGCCCATGCGGGCCGGGCTCTCGGCCATGACGATGCCGGCATCCTGCATCGCCCGGATCTTCGATTCGGCGTCGCCCTTGCCGCCCGAAACGATGGCGCCGGCATGGCCCATGCGCCGGCCCGGCGGGGCGGTGCGCCCGGCGATGAAGCCGGCCACGGGCTTCGCGCGGCCCTTCTTCGCCTCGGCCCGGAGGAATTCGGCCGCCTCCTCCTCGGCGGTGCCGCCGATCTCGCCGATCATGATGATCGCTTCGGTCTCCGGGTCGTCGAGGAACATGTCGAGCACCTCGATGAATTCGGTGCCCTTGATCGGGTCGCCGCCGATGCCGACGGCGGTGGACTGGCCGAGGCCGACATCGGAAGTCTGCTTGACGGCCTCGTAGGTCAGCGTGCCGGAGCGCGAGACGACGCCGACCGAGCCGCGCTTGAAGATGTTGCCGGGCATGATGCCGATCTTGCATTCGTCAGGGGTCATCACCCCGGGGCAGTTGGGGCCGATGAGCCGCGAGGCCGAGCCCTCGAGCGCCCGCTTGACGCGCATCATGTCGAGCACCGGAATCCCCTCGGTGATGGTGACGATCAGGGGCATTTCGGCGTCGATGGCCTCGAGAATGGCATCGGCGGCGAAGGGCGGCGGCACGTAGATGACGGTGGCGTTGGCCTCGGTGGCGGCCTTCGCCTCGGCCACCGTGTCGAAGACCGGCAGGCCGAGATGGGTGCTGCCCCCCTTGCCCGGCGTCACCCCGCCGACCATCTGCGTGCCGTAGGCGATGGCCTGTTCGGTGTGGAAGGTGCCCTGGGCGCCGGTGATCCCCTGGCAGATGACGCGGGTGTTCCTGTCAACGAGAATGCTCATCTGGGTTCCTGTTCGTGGTTGATGCTGTGGTCATGAAAGCGGTCGGCGGGCGCTGCCCTTCTCCCCCGCACGAGGGAAGAGCAGCGCGTTGATGTTGTCGTCGAAGGGCAGCCGGATCGGCCGGTCGGCCGCGCAGGCGGGGCAGGGGCGCCGCACGGCGGGGGAGCCGGGGCCGCCTGCATCGACGGCTGGTTCGTGTTGCGGCGCCGTCTGCATCTTTCAGTAATCTCCGAACGGGTTGCGGACCACGATCACCTCGACGGCGGCGGAGCGGCCGAGATAATCGACGCCGCTGTCGGAATAGGCCTTCACATGGGCCGAGCGCCCCCGGTAGCGGCCGCGCCAGTGGGCGATGGTATGGCCGGCGTTGCGGGCGCGCCGCCCGAGGCCGAGAGCGCCCGCCACCGACCGGGCCATGGCGGTTGCCTCGCGCCGGCCGAGATTGCGGATGCCGACGATGCAGCCGCTCGACCGGATGCCGAGCACGATCGCCTTGTCGTCACGGGCATAGAGCAGATAGCCCTCCTCCTGCCCCGAGGGGCGCAGCCCGCGCTTCTCCAGCCAGCGCTTTGTCGGCCGCAGGCGCGGCGCGTTGCGGGCGCAGATCACCAGCGCCTGGCGCCCGGTCGCCTTGAGAGCCGCCGGCGCCGCCGCGACGGGGCGGGGCGCCACGACGAGCCCGGCGCCGAGCGCAAGTACCAGCACGGCAGCGGGAAAGAGGCCGGGGCGCATCCTGTCCTTCATGCTCTTCATGTCCTGCATGGCATCCCCCCTTCAATGAGGCATGATGAAATGACGAGTGGGACGAATGATGACGGGAAAGACATTGCCGGTGAATGAAGCCGGTGAATGAATCGTTCGAAAAAACGCCCCGCGCGCGACGGGGCACACCCCCGACCGGGCGCCCCGTTCCCCCGGAACGCGGGGAGGGCGGGACATCCGGGGCGCGGGCGGGCAGATGCGGCGGCGACGACGGAGACGGGGCGCCACGACAGGGCGGCCCGCCCGGCCCGTTCCCCGCTCCGGGCCGCGCCCTGTCGCCATCCGTCCTTCCGCCGCACACCGCATGCCCGTGCCTTTCGCCTTCGCCCCGCCGCTCTGGGGGGGCGGGTTCTCACGCGGCCGCGCGTTCCCTGACCGCGGCGACGATCTTCTGCGCCGCATCGTCGAGATCGTCGGCCGGGATCACGTCGAGGCCCGATTCGCGCAGGATCTCCTTGCCCTTCTCGACATTGGTGCCCTCGAGCCGCACCACGAGCGGCACTTCGAGCCCCACCTCCCGCACCGCCGCGACCACCCCGTCGGCGATGATGTCGCAGCGCATGATGCCGCCGAAGATGTTGACGAGAATGCCCTCGACCTTCGGGTCCGAGGTGATGATCTTGAAGGCCGCCGCCACCTTCTCCCTGGTGGCGCCGCCGCCGACGTCGAGGAAGTTCGCCGGCTCGCCGCCGTAAAGCTTGATGATGTCCATGGTCGCCATGGCCAGGCCGGCGCCGTTGACCATGCAGCCGATGTTGCCGTCGAGGGCGATGTAGTTGAGATCGTGCTCGGCCGCCTCGCGCTCCTTCGGGTCCTCCTCGGTCTCGTCGCGCAGCGCGGCGATGTCGGGATGACGGAAGAGGGCGTTGTCGTCGAAGCCCATCTTGGCGTCGAGGCAGCGCAGGTCGCCGTCGGGGGTCACGATCAGGGGGTTGATCTCGACGAGTTCGGCATCCTTCTCGACGAAGAGCCGGTAGAGCGCGCCGGCGAGCTTCACCATCTGCTTCACCTGCGCTCCTTCGAGTTCGAGGGCGAAGGCGATGCGCCGGCCGTGAAAGGGCATGTAGCCCGTGGCCGGATCCACGGTGATCGTCAGGATCTTCTCGGGGGTCTTCGCCGCGACCTCCTCGATGTCCATGCCGCCTTCGGTCGAGGCGACGAAGGAGATGCGGCCCGACTTGCGGTCGATGAGGACGGCAAGATAGAGCTCGCGGGCGATGTCGGCCCCGGCCTCGAGATAGACCCGGTTCACCACCTTGCCCTCGGGGCCGGTCTGGTGGGTGACGAGGGTGCGGCCGAGCATCCGGCGCGCCTCCTCGGCGGCCTCCTCGGGCGAGCGGGCAAGGCGCACGCCGCCCTTTTCACCGGCTTCGGGCTCCTTGAAGCGGCCCTTGCCGCGGCCGCCGGCATGGATCTGGGCCTTGACGACGATCAGCGGTGCGTCGAGTTCGGCGGCCCTTGCGGCGGCCTCGCCGGGGTTCGTGATCACACGGCCCTCGCCCACCGGCGCCCCGTAGGCGCGCAGAAGCTCCTTGGCCTGGTATTCATGAATGTTCATGGTGGCTGTCCGTCCTCGTTGGTCATTGCGATCGATCCGGCCGCCGGATCCACGGCCCGGCCTGCGACAACTTTACGCAGTCGGGCGGACTATGAGCCAGGGGGCGGGGCATGGGAAGGCACGGATGCGTGAAAAGGGCGGGGATCGTCGAATTGCCCGGTGTTTGTGATCACAGTCAGAAAATGTGTGATCACAAAACCGGTGTCAGGCATTTTCCCCTGTCGCAGCGGATGATCGCCGGCCGCCGCCGGGCGATTCCGTTCCCGGGACGGGCGGGGGCGGAAGGCGCGGGAGAGGGCTCCTTCGGCCCTAGGGAAAGGGGGCCGCGAGGGCGACGCGAAGGCGCCCTTCCCGGCACGGAAAAGGCGGCCCGCCCTGCGGCGCGCCGCCTTCCGTCTTTTCCGAAACCGGCTCCCGAGGCGGCCCGGCCCGGTGGCTCAGCCGAGCGCCGGGTCGATCTTGCGGCAGGCCGCGATCAGCCCCTTCACCGCATCGACCGATTTCTGGAACATCGCCTGCTCCTTCTCGTCGAGCGCGATCTCGACGATCCGCTCGACGCCGCCGGCGCCGATCACCACCGGCACGCCGACGAAGAGCCCGTCGAGCCCGTAGGCGCCGTCCACATGGGCGGCGCAGGGCAGCACGCGCTTGTGGTCCTTGAGATAGGCCTCGGCCATGGCGATGGCGGAGGTCGCCGGGGCGTAGAAGGCCGATCCGGTCTTGAGCAGGCCGACGATCTCCGCCCCGCCGTCGCGGGTGCGCTGCACGATCTCGTCGAGCTTCTCCTGCGTGATCCAGCCCATCTCGACGAGGTCGGGCAAGGGAATGCCGGCGACGGTGGAGTAGCGCACGAGCGGCACCATCGTGTCGCCATGGCCGCCGAGCACGAAGCCGGTCACGTCGCGCTGGGAGACGCCGAGCGCCTCGGCGACGAAATGGCGGAAACGGGCCGAATCGAGAACACCGGCCATGCCGCAGATCATGTTGTGGGGCAGGCCGGCATATTCGCGCAGCGCCCACACCATCGCGTCGAGCGGGTTGGTGATGCAGATGACGAAGGCGTTCGGCGCGTGGGTCCTGATGCCTTCGCCGACCGCCCGCATCACCTTGAGATTGATCCCGAGAAGGTCGTCGCGGCTCATGCCAGGCTTGCGCGGCACGCCGGCGGTGACGATACAGACATCGGCCCCGGCGATGTCGGCATAGTCCTGGGTGCCCTTGAGGCGGATGTCGAAACCGGCCACCGGCCCGGCCTCGGCGATGTCGAGCGCCTTGCCCTGCGGGATGCCCTCGGCGATGTCGAAGAGGACCACGTCCCCCAGCTCCTTGATGGCGGCGAGATGGGCCAGCGTCCCGCCGATCTGACCTGCGCCGATGAGCGCGATCTTGCGTCGTGTCATGTTCACTCTCCGAAGCTGCTGCAATGCGGCATCTGCCTAGCGTTTCGGGGCTGCCGACGCAAGGCAAGGAGCGGCAGCCTGTCGCACCCGACCGGCTTTCGGCGCGGCGCCGCGCAACTTTCTTGCGCGAAGGGCGATGCTGCACTTGCAAAATGGCGCGACCCGTGCTCATTTCCCGGCAGACCGGTCTGGCGTGGCAAGGAGGGAGGGCATCATGGCCGCCGACGATCTTCATGCAGGGCGCCCGTTCCGCAGCGTCCTCTACATTCCGGGTTCGAAGGGGCGGGCGCTCGAGAAGGCGCGCAGCCTCGCGGCCGACGCCATCATATTCGATCTCGAGGATGCCGTCGCGCCGGCAGAGAAGGACAATGCCCGGGCGGCGGTGGCCGCGGCGCTCGCCGAGGGCGGCTACGGGCGGCGCACGCTGATCGTGCGCGTGAACGGGCTCGAGACTCCCTGGGGGGCGGCGGACCTTGCGGCCGCGGCCGCCATGAAGGCCGATGCGGTGCTGCTGCCCAAGGTCGATGCTCCCGACGACGTGCACGCCGCCGAGGCCCTGCTCGAGCGCGCCGGGGCGCCGGCCGATCTGGCGCTCTGGGCGATGATGGAGACGCCGGCGGGCATTCTGCGGGCGCCGCAGATCGCCGCCGCCTCACCGCGCCTTGCCGGTTTCGTCATGGGCACGAACGATCTCCTGAAGGAAATCGGCGGGCGCTTCCGACCCGACCGACTGCCGCTTTCGGCCGCGCTGGCCCTGGCGATCCTCGCCGCCCGCGCCGAGGGGCTGGTCTGCGTCGATGGCGTCTACAATGCCTTCCGCGACACCGAGGGGCTGCGCCGCGAATGCGAGGACGGGCGCGACCGCGGCTTCGACGGCAAGACGCTGATCCACCCCGTGCAGATTCCGATCGCCAACGAGGTCTTCGGCCCTTCCGAGGAGGAGATCGCGGAAGCCCGGCGCATCATCGCCGCCTTCGAGGAAGCGGAACGGGCAGGGCAGGGGGTGGCCGTGCTCGACGGGCGGATCATCGAGAACCTGCATGTCGAGAGCGCCCGACGGCTTCTGGCGCGCGCAGAAGCGATCGCCGCGATGGCGGCGGCGGAAGGCAAGGACGGCTGAGGGGGGCGAGGCCGCCTTCCTTGCGGCATCGGCGGCCCATGCGTGGCTGCGCAGCCGCGCTCGCGGTGCCGGGTCGGGAAGACGAGGGCGGACAGGGGAGGAGACCGGCGCCGGAAATGGCGCGGTGTCGCCGGAGAGTTGCGGAGGAAACGGGATGGCGGAGCTGGCTGCGGGCGTGATCTTCTGGTGGGTCGGGCATCTGTGGGGGCGTCTTGCGCCCCGGGCCCGGCTGCGGGCCGGCGCGGCGGCGCGGGGCATTTCGGCGGCGATCATCGCCCTGGGGCTGGTTCTGATGATCCTGGGGTACCGGAGCGCGGAAAGCGTGCTTTTGTGGCAGCCGCCCGTCTGGGGGCAGCATGTCAACAACGGCTTGATGCTGCTGGCGATGATCGCCCTGGCGCTCGCCCACTCCAGGGGGGCGGTGGCGGCCCGGCTCGCCCATCCGATGCTGCTGGCCACCATGCTGTGGTCCCTCGCCCACCTTCTGGTGCGGGGAGACGGTGCGGCGCTGGTCCTGTTCGGCGGAATCGGCCTGTGGGCCGTGGTCGAACGGGTGCTGCTGCGCGGGCGGGGGATCACGGCTAGGGGCGGGATGCGCCGCGACGCGATCGGTTTCGTTGTCGGTCTCATCCTTTACGGGATTGTCGGATATGTGCATGGAATCGTCGGCCCGACCCCGTTTCCCGGCGGGTGATCGATTCATGAGTGCAACATATTCGCGAGAGAAGAAACCGGGGACAACGCAGGAGGACAGGAGGGAAGGCATGGCCAAGACCAATCCGGGCCGCTTCTTCGAGGATTACCGCGTCGGCGAGATCATTCGCCATGCGGTTCCGCGCACGCTGTCGGGCGGCGAGCGGGCGCTCTATCATGCGCTCTATCCCGAACGGCATGCGCTCTTCTCCTCCGACGAGTTCGCCCGTGCCCATGGTCTGCCGGCCGCGCCTTTCCATGACCTGATCGTCTTTCACACCGTCTTCGGCAAGAGCGTGCCCGACATCTCGCTCAATGCCGTCGCCAATCTCGGCTATGCCGAGGGTCGTTTCCGCGCTCCGGTCTTCCCCGGCGACACGCTGCGGGCCGAGAGCGAGATCATCGGGCTGCGGCAGACATCGAGCGGCAAGGCCGGGATCGTCTGGGTCCGCACCCGCGGCTTCAATCAGGACGATGCGCTCGTGCTCGACTATGTGCGCTGGGTTCTGGTGCGAAAGAAGGATCGCGAGGCGCCGGCGCCGGTTCCGGTCGTGCCCGAGCTCGATGCCGTCGTGCCGCCCGAAAGCCTCGTCGTGCCGGCCGGGCTCGATTACGCCGATTACGATTTCGCACTCGCGGGCGAGCCCCATCGCTGGGGCGATTACGCGATCGGGGAGCGGATCGACCATGTGGACGGGGTGACGGTGGAAGAGGCCGAGCACATGCTGGCCACGCGGCTGTGGCAGAACACCGCGAAGGTCCATTTCGACGCGGACAGCCGCCCCGACCGAAGGCGGCTGATCTATGGCGGCCACGTGATCTCGCTGGCCCGGGCGCTCAGTTTCAACGGTCTGGCCAACGCTCAGCCGATCCTGGCGATCAACGGCGGCACCCATGCCAACCCCTGCTTCGCCGGCGACACGATCCATGCCTGGTCGGAAGTGCTCGACAAGGCGCCGCTCGCTGCGCCGGGCATGGGGGCGCTGCGGCTGCGGCTCGTGGCAGTGAAGGGGCCTGCCGCGGAGTTTCCCCTCGAGGATGGGGCCGGCAGATACCGCCCCGAAGTGCTGCTCGATCTCGATTACTGGGCGGCGATGCCGTTGTGATCGTCGGGCGGTGCGCGCCGGGAATTGTGATCACAGACGTGCCCTCGGGGCGGCGCCGTGGCCCGCCCACGTTCCCGCGCCCGTGCGTTGCCGCCATCCCGCTGATTTCGTGTCGCCTTCCGCTTGCGTGATTGCAGGGCAGGGGATGCTTTCGGTCGACTCGGGTCAGGTCGCGTCTCCGCCGTCCGAAGACGCAGCGTTTTTTGTGATCACTATTTCCCCTTGTGTGATCACAATGCCCCGGCCAGGCGGTTTTCTCTCCGCCCCGCGGCAAAAAGGACTGGAAACGGTTCGTCTCTCCTGCAATGGATGAGATGCATGCCGGCCGCCGGCCCGAGCGGCGGCGTGCCGACCCGAGCGCAGCCCCGCCCCCTGTGTGCCGCAGGCGCCGGGCGGGGCAGCACGGCCCTGCGGCCGTTGTCGGCAACCAACCCAAGAGGCCGCCCTCCGCCGTCGGCCGGAGGGCGCAGGAAGCGAGGTGTTCGATGGTCACCAGCGAAGAACGCGAGCCCCGGCGGCCGCTTTCTCCCCATCTCCAGATCTATCGCCTGCCGCTCACGGCGAAGCTGTCCATCACCCACCGGCTGACCGGCGTTGCTCTCGGCGGCGGTCTGCTGCTGGTGCTGTGGTGGTTCACCGCGCTGGCGATCTCGCCGCGCTATTTCGCCTTGGTGGACGGGATCCTGAGCTCCACCTTCGGCGGGCTCGTGCTGCTCGCGGCGGTGTGGGCCTTCTGGTTCCACTTCCTCAACGGGCTGCGTCATCTCGTCTGGGATACGGGCCGCGGCATCGAGAACCGGGCCGCCGAGCGCAGCGCCTGGGCGGTGATCGCCCTGTCGCTGCTCCTGACCCTCGTCACCGCCCTTGTCGCCTGAGGAGAGCGCCATGCCCCGTTTCGTCACCGATCGCAAGAAGGTTCACGGTCTCGGCTCGGCCCGCTCGGGCACGTCGCACTGGTGGCAGCAGCGGCTGACGGCGCTGGCGCTCGCCGTTCTCGGGCCGATCTTCATCCTGCTCTTCGCCCGGGCCCTCGGCGCCGGCCCCGATGCGGCGCTGGCCACCTTCCGCCACAGCGCCTTCGGAGCCTTCGTCGCCTTCGTGACCCTGCCGGTGGTCATCTGGCATCTCAAGCTCGGCCTGCAGGTGGTGATCGAGGACTATGTGCATGCGCCGGTTCTGCGCACCACGCTGCTCGTCCTCAACACGCTGGGCAGCGTCGGGCTGATCTTCTACGCCATTCTCATCGTCTGAAGCGCCTTGCGGAAAGGGGCCCGGCCCCGTTCCCTTCGCTCCATCGACCGGAGGTTCCATGTCGGACTATCAGATCCATCATCACCATCACGACGTGGTCGTGGTCGGCGCGGGTGGCGCCGGGCTCAGGGCCACGCTCGGCATGGCCGAGCAGGGGCTGAGAACCGCCTGCGTCACCAAGGTCTTCCCGACCCGCTCCCACACCGTCGCCGCCCAGGGCGGCGCCGCGGCGGCGCTCGGGAACATGGGGCCCGACAACTGGCAGTGGCACATGTATGACACCGTCAAGGGTTCCGACTGGCTCGGCGACATCGACACGATCGAATACGTCACCCGGCACGCGCCCGAGGCCATCGTCGAGCTCGAACATTACGGCGTGCCCTTCTCGCGCACCGAGGACGGCAAGATCTACCAGCGGCCCTTCGGCGGCATGACCTCCGAATTCGGCAAGGGGCCGCCCGTTGCCCGCACCTGCGCCGCGGCCGACCGCACCGGTCATGCCATGCTGCACACGCTCTATGGCCAGGCGCTGAAGCAGAAGGCCGAATTCTTCATCGAGTATTTCGCCATCGACCTGCTGATGGACGAGGACGGCGCCTGCCGCGGCATCCTCGCCTGGAAGCTCGACGACGGCACCATGCACGCCTTCCATGCCAAGATGACCGTCCTGGCCACGGGGGGCTACGGCCGGGTCTATTTCTCGGCCACCTCGGCCCATACCTGCACCGGCGACGGCAACGGCATGGTCGCACGGGCCGGGCTGCCGCTGCAGGACATGGAATTCGTCCAGTTCCACCCGACGGGGATCTACGGCGCCGGCGTGCTCATCACCGAGGGGGTGCGCGGCGAGGGCGGCTATCTCACCAACTCCGAGGGCGAGCGCTTCATGGAGCGCTATGCCCCGACCTACAAGGACCTCGCCTCCCGCGACGTGGTGTCGCGCTGCATGACGATCGAGATCCGCGAAGGCCGCGGTGTCGGCCCCAACAAGGATCACATCCATCTCAATCTCAGCCATCTGCCGCCCGAGGTGATCCACGAGCGCCTGCCGGGGATCGCCGAGAGCGCGCGCATCTTCGCCGGCGTCGATGTCACCAGGGAGCCGATCCCGGTCATCCCGACGGCCCATTACAACATGGGCGGCATCCCGACCAATTATCACGGCGAGGTCATCAACCCGACCGCGGACGATCCCGATCGCGTGGTGCCCGGTCTGATGGCGGTGGGCGAGGCGGCCTGTGCCTCGTTGCACGGGGCGAACCGGCTCGGCTCGAACTCGCTGACCGACCTCGTGGTGCTGGGGCGGGCCGCGTCACTGCGCGCGGCCGAGGTGGTCGAGAGGGGCGCCGTGCCCGAAGCGCCGCAGGGGGAGATCGACAAGGCGCTGGCCCGCTTCGACAAGCTGCGCCATGCCGATGGCGGGACGCGCACGGCCGCGCTGCGGCTCGAGATGCAGAAGACCATGCAGAACCATGCGGCGGTCTTCCGCGACGAGGAGACGCTGCAGGAAGGCTGCCGGAAGATCTCGGAGCTCTGGAACGGGCTCGAGGATCTCTCCGTCTCGGACCGGTCGCTGGTGTGGAACTCCGATCTGATGGAGACGCTCGAGCTTGCCAACCTCATGGCCAATGCCATCGTCACCGTTCATTCGGCCGAAGCACGCAAGGAGAGCCGCGGCGCCCATGCCCGCGAGGACTATCCCGAGCGCGACGACGCCAACTGGCGCAAGCACACGGTCAGCTGGGTGGAGGCTTCCGGCAAGGTCCGTCTCGATTATCGCCCGGTCCATACCGAACCGCTCACGCCGCCCGAGGCGGGCGGCATCGATCCGAAGGTGATCGCGCCGCAAGAACGGGTCTATTGACGCGCATTCCTGCGTGGCGACCGCCCGGGGCCCGTCTCCGGGCGGTTTTCTCTTGGGGGCCGGCGGCCGGCGCTGCTAGAGTGCCCCGGAAGGCGACGCGCCGGCACAGGGCGCGCACGAGACAGGAATGAGGCAGGCATGCGCAAATGGCAGATCCGCCAGTTGCAGGAACTGGCGAGCGAGATCGTCCTCAGACTGCCCGAAACGAGCCCGCTGCGCTGTGCGGGGGAAGGGGGAGCCGAACTTTCCCTGGGCATCGACCGGTCGATCTTTCCCCATGTGGTGCGGCATTTCGAATGGCAGCTGGCCGATCAGGCCGCCGCCATGGCCACGCTGCCGGCGGAGGGAAACTGGCATCTGATCGACATCGGTGCCAATGTCGGCCTGTTCACCCGCCAGATGATGGCGCGGTTCCCGGCGGTGGCGTCGGCCAGCTGTTTCGAGCCGGCGCCCGACAATCTGCGCCATCTGCGCCGCAACCTCGCGCCCCTGCCCGCGGCCGACATCCACGGCTTCGGGCTCCATGCCGAGGAAGGGACGCTGACCTTCTATCTCGATCACGGCAATGCCGGCAATTGCTCCTTCAACCCGGCGGCGGTGGCCGGGCGGCCCCATTCGGTGGTCGAGGTGCCGATCCGGCGGCTCGACGACGAGCTGCTCGACGGGCTGATGCGCCCGGAACAGAAGGCCCGCCGGCTGATCTGGAAGTCCGACACCCAGGGGCTCGACGAGCTTCTGATGACGCAGATGAGCGACGATTTCTGGTCCCGGGTCGATCTCGTCTTCTTCGAGGGCTGGCGGGTGGAAAAGCCGGCCTGGGACCGCGACCGGCTGGCGGCGATCATCGCGGCCTTCCCTCACGCCTATCAGAAGCCGCGCGGCGGTGCGGTGGCGGAGGTGGAGGCGGCCGAGATCATCGACTATCTCGGGGCCACGGATCGCCGCTGGAGCGACTTTCTCCTCACCCGTGCGCCGCTGGCGCAGGCCGAGGCCGCCTGAGGGGCACACGCCGGCCTGCCCGGCCCGCGACGCCCTATCGGGGGGCAGGATCAGAAATCGAACCTGTCGCTGTCCCAGCGGGCGAAGAGCACGTCGCAATCGGCCGCATCGGGCCGCAGCGGCTTGAGGAAGTCGTAGATCTCGAAGCCGTTGCGCCCCAGCTCGGCGATGAGTTCGGAAAAGCGGTAGCCGCCCTTGTAGCGGCGCTTGACCGAAGCCTCGGCGATGACGAATTCGGTCTTCTTCAGCGCCTTGCGGGCGCCGCGGAGCACTTCGAGCTCGTAGCCCTCGGTATCGATCTTGATCCCGAAGGGCGCCGTGCGGCCCCGGGCGATCTGGTCGAGGGTCCTGACCGGCACCTCGCGGCTCTCCCAGGCGCTGAACTGGGCGGCGTTGCGCGGCTCGAAGTCGAGGGCGCTGGCGCGGCTGTGGCGCACCTTCGCCTCGGTGGACGGAATGCGGAGCGTGACCTTGCCGGGTTTCGCGCCGACGGCGCAGCATTCGAAGCTGAAATCGATCTTTCCTTCCCAGCGTCGGATCTTGTCCGCGCATTCCTCGAGCGGGTCGATCAGCACGAAATGGGCGTCGGGAAAGGCCTCGTAGATCAGCGGCGTGCCCTGATCGACCCCGATGTCGAACACGGTCGCCGGAGCAAAGCCGTAAGCGGCCAGCACCTCGGGCCGGGGGCGGGAATATTCGACGGAGATGCCCTTGCGCTCGAGGCGGCGCAGGAGGCGGCGGGGGCGGTGGGCGAGCGTTTCCCCGGCGCCTTCCCGGGGGGCGAGTTCCACCCCCATCATCCTGAGCAGCCTCACGAAATCCTTGGGACGTGCACGCGACATGAATCAGACTCCAGCAGTTTGAACGGGAGGAGATGCATCGGCCGCCAATTCCTCGAGCAGCCGGCCGAGCTGCCGGCCGATGTTCTCGGGAGCCAGCTCCCGGGCGCGCGCGAAGGCGGCCGCGCGCAGGACCTCGAGGGTGGTTGCGGGCATGTCGATCGCCCGGATCATGCTGCGGATGAGGCCGCGGGGGCTCGCCGGGTCGTAAAGAAGGCTGTGGCAGGGTGGCGGCAGCACTTCGGTCAGCGCCGGGATCGCCGGGCCGATCACCGGCAGGCCGAAGGTGAGGGCCAGATGAACGGTGCCCGAGGTGAGGATTCCCCGTGCCGGCAGGAGCAGGAAATGAGCCGTGGAGAAGAGCGGCGGGATTTCCTCGTCGGGGATGCGCTCGCCGATGAAGGTGATGCGGGGGTTGAGGCCGGCACGGCGCCGAAGCCGCCGCTGGGAGGCGAAGGCCTTGCCGGCGATGGTCAGCCGGTAGGGATGGTCCCGCCGGGTGAGCTTGCGGGCCGTGGCGACGATCTCCTGCACGCCCTTGTTTCCCCGCAGCATGCCGAAGAACAGGAAATGCCGCTCCCCGGGCGGGGGCATGGCGCGGCCGAGGGTCGCCTCGGCGGGCTCGTAAGCGCCGAGATAGCTCGGATGGGGGATGTGGCGGATCCTGTCGGCCGGCACGCCATAGGCTGTCCCGACGTGACGGGCGGCCTCGCGGCTGTGCACATGCACGCGGTCGGCCAGCGCGGCGATGCGGGCCCGGGCGGTGCGGAAGCCGGCCTCGTCGACGATCCTGTGGGGCAGGCGGTTGTGCACCGTCCAGAGGATGCGGCCGCCCGCGGCGCGGAAGCGGGCGAGGATCGCGAGCTTCTCCTCGGTGTCGCGGGCATTGGCGGCCGGGTCGGGCGTGCGGGCGAAGAGGCGGTCGTCCCAGTGCAGATGCAGAAGGCGCGGTGCCGCAGGGTCGAGGAGCCGTTGCCAGTCGCCGCGTCCGAGCGGCAGCGGGCGAAAGCCGCTTTTGCGGTAGATCAGCGCCTGATAGGGGTTGCCGCCGGCATGGGGCAGGTTGAGAACCGGGCGCGGCGCCATCTCTTCTTCCGTGTTCCTGGGGGCCATGCGCATGCGGGCCTCGAGCTCGGGGCGGGCTTGTCGCCGTTGCGGTCGTCTCGGCGGTGCAGACGGCCGCCTCGGCCCTTGTGCCGGATCGGCTGCGTTTTCTCAAGCGTTTCGCGCGGTGGGCAGGGCGAGGCGGCTGCGCGGCAAGGCAGGGCGCGGAAAGGCGAGGGGCAGGAGCGGCGCAAGAACGGCAGGGCACAGCCGCGCCCGCCGGTTCGTTCGGCGGGGAGGGGGCCCGTCGCTCCTTGCCGGTAGCGGAGGGGGCCGCTCACCCGTGATGGACCGCATCCGGGATGGTCCCGACGGGGGCCACGGCACATGCCTGGATCCGTAGGAGGCTGGCTGGGGTGGCAGGATTCGAACCTGCGATCACGGGACCAAAACCCGCTGCCTTACCGCTTGGCTACACCCCATCGGTGCCGCGTATTTAGCGCCCCGCCGCAGGGGCTTCAAGCGGGAAATTCGGCCCGCGGGCCCCTTGGCGGTGCTGCGGCGAACTCATCAAGGGGCTTGACGGTGCGGCCCGGGGGAACCGGAACCGGAGCCCCTTGCGCGGCGCCGCGGCGCACCCTTCGGGAATAGGGTATGCGGGGAGGACGCGGGGCCCTGCGACCTCTCGGGATGTCGCCATTCCCGGCGATCCCGGCCTGCCCGGGGGCGGCGCATTCGCGGCCGAGGCGAAACGGCGGCTCCTGTCCGCGGTGCGGCAGCTGCTGGATGCCGGCGGACGGAGCGGGAGATACGCCCCTGTCCCTGTTGGCCGCCGGAAAATTCACCGCTTCTTGCGCCGGTCGGAAGGGGTGTCGGCAAGGGGCGTTCCGGCGCGTTCCCGAGACCGGCCATCGAACCGGCACCCGATTCCGCCGTTCCCGAAGCCGCGTCCGGGAAAGCGGTGGCCACGAGAGCGGCATCCCCGGTTTCGTGAACAGGTCCCGGAAAACTCACTCCACGAACCCGGCCTCCGCATCCGGCTTCGTGAAGCCGGCGCCTCCGATCCGCACTGCCGCCCCGGCGTCCACCAACCCGCCGTCCGGGAAACTGCGCCACAAGAACGGTGCCCATGATCCGGTGTCCGGGCAACCGGTGCCTTCGAACCTGCCTCAAGCAGAGCCGGCAGGCGCTGCCGCTTGCCGGGGCTGCCGGGCGCCGCCCCGCTCAGATCGTCTGGTCATAGGCGCCGACGAGGGGTTCGCTGCGGATGACGGCGTCGAGGTCGCGGAAGATCGCCTTCATGTGATCGGCGCTCCGGACGCTCTCGCAGACGACCACGAGATTCGGCGTGTTCGAGGAGGCGCGGACCAGCGCCCAGCTACCGTCCTCGAGGCTGACGCGGGCGCCGTTCACCGTGTTGACCCCGACAATGACCGTACCGCCGAGCGTGCCGCCCTCGGCCGCGAGGGTTTCGAGCTTCTCCACCAGCCGGCCGAGCACGGCGTATTTCTCGGTGTCGGGGCAGGCGGGGGACATGGTGGGCGTGATCCATGTACGGGGCAGCGCGGCGGCAAGATCGGACAGCGACTGCCGGGGGTGGCGGTCGAGCAGCTTGCAGATCTCGAGGGCGACGCGCAACCCGTCGTCATAGCCGCGGCCGATCGGTTCGGCGAGGAAGTAGTGCCCCGACTTCTCGAAGCCGGCCAGGGCCCCCATCTCCTTCACCCGCCGCTTCATGTAGCTGTGCCCCGTCTTCCAGTAATCGGCTCGGGCGCCATGGCGCCTGAGCTCCGGGTCGGAGGCGAACAGGCCGGTGGACTTGACATCGGCGACGAAGACGCTTCCGGGGTGAAGCCGTGCCCAGTCGCGGGCGAGGATCACCCCCATCTTGTCGGCGAAGATTTCCGCGCCCCGGTCATCGACCACGCCGCAGCGGTCGCCGTCGCCGTCGAAGCCGAGGGCGAGATCGGCGCCGGTTTCGCGCAGGCAGGCGGCCATGTCCTCGAGCATTTCCACCGCCTCGGGGTTGGGGTTGTAATGGGGGAAGGTGTAGTCGGGCGTGCAATGCCGCTCGACGACCTCGGCGCCGATCCGCCGCAGCATCTCGGGGGCGAAGGCCGAGGCCGTGCCGTTGCCGCAGGCGCAGACCACCCTGAGCGGGCGGGTGAGGCGGAAATCGCCCACGAGATCGTCGAGATAGGCTTCGCGGATCCCCGCGACGCGCTTGCGCCCGCCGCCCGGCCGGTCCGCCGTCTCGTTCCGAAGGACAATGTCCCGCAGCCGCGCCATCTCGTCGGGCCCGTGGGTGAGGGGGCGCTCGAAGCCGATCT
>Ga0256839_1000258_pt1 | contig 68777 bp, 62 predicted proteins | sample 354166metaG_FD_185968 | JGI IMG/M metagenome (GOLD analysis project Ga0256839, IMG submission 185968) | Hydrothermal vent microbial communities from Mid Atlantic Ridge, Atlantic Ocean - 354-166 | ecosystem: Environmental > Aquatic > Marine > Hydrothermal vents | place: Atlantic Ocean: Mid...
CGAAAAGAGGCTCAAGCGGGCATTAAGCTGGCTGATTTGCATTTGTGGTTCAAGCCAACGGATTATCAATATTTAAGCGAGTTGCTTGGTTCAACCGAACAGCTTTGTGCCATTCCGCCATTTATTGATTTGGAAAAATTGCAGGACGGTGAAGCGGCTGAGTTGCCAAAAGCATGGGACCGGAAAATACCGGTAATCGTCACCGTTGGCATGATGCGCAAGGGTAAGAAGGATCACAATTTTACCCTGATGGCCAAGATATTGGAAGATATGCAGGATCAGCCCTGGAACATGGTGATTGTTGGTGGTGGGCCGGAGGAAGACGCTGTGAGAGAGGCATTTTCGACCATTTCTGCTGAACGGCTTTTCTGGTGCGGGCAGGTGCCGTCATCTGAAGTGACCGGCTATATGAAAGCCAGCGATATATTCATCTGGCCCGGCTGGAAAGAGCCGATTGGCATGGTTTATCTTGAAGCCGCATCAAGTGGATTGCCGATTGTGGCTTTTGACAATATGGGCGTGCCGCTGGTTGTGAACCATGAAAAAACCGGGTTTTTAGCGCCGTTGGATGATCTGGATCAGTTTCGCGCCCACTTGAAAACCTTGCTAAATAATGTAGGTTTGCGCCGCGAAATGGGCGATACTGCGAAGATATTTGTGCAAGATGAGCGCAGCATCAATGCGGCTGTTTCAAAGCTGAAATCCTGCCTTGCCGGCCTGGCCTTATGAATTTGTCACCTGCGGACCTTTCCATTTGGCTGAAATTGAACGCGCCAATACGCACATGATTTCAAACATGATGGAAACGCCCAGCCAACCAGTGCCGCCGGAGGGATCAAAGGGGGGCGAAACCTCAACCAAATCCGCACCGACCAGATTGATGCCGTCCATCAGGCGGATCAGCTCCTGCGCCTGAAAGCTGGTTGGGCCACCAATTTCCGGTGTGCCGGTGCCGGGGGCATAGGCCGGGTCGATGAAATCAATATCGAAGCTGCAATAGGTATCGCCATCGCCGACGATATTGCGGGCTGCGGCCATCACGTCCTTGGCCCCACGGGCAAAATATTCCTCAATCGGGATGATCGTTACCCCCTGGGAGCGGCCCCATTCGATATCTTCGCCGTCATACATCGTGCCACGAATGCCGATTTGCACCACCCGTTCGGGGTCAAGCAGCCCTTCTTCTATGGCGCGGCGAAATGGGGTTCCGTGGGTATATTTGTAGCCATCAAAATAGCTGTCATATAAATCGGTGTGGGCATCAAAATGGATCATGCCAATGGGATGGTCTTTGGCCAGGGCGCGAAGCACCGGCAGTGAGATGAGGTGATCGCCGCCAGCGGACATGGGAGCAATGCCCAAGGCGATAATTTTGTTATAGAAATCTTCTATACGTTGCATCGAATCCAGCAGGTCTGCCGGGTTAATATCAGCGTCCCCTAGATCAGCACAATTGACCAGTGCAAAGGGGTCTATGCCGGTTGCCGGATTTATACGGCGGATCATGGTTGAGTAATCGCGCAGTTGGCGGGGACCATGCCGGGGGCCGGGCCGATTTGTAGTGCCCCCATCCCACGGAACGCCGATAATACCCATTTCAACTTCGTTGATGCGCTCATGATCAAGGCCCAAATTTGGCAAGCGCATAAAGGTTGGAATGCCTGCAAATCGCGGCACTTCCATGCCTGAAACCGGGTGAAAAAACTCATCTGAAGAATGGATCATGTGGGGGCTCGTAATTGACTGAATTGATTCTCAATATTTCTCAATAGTCTGTCAATTTTTTGTCCGGGTCATATTTAATATCGCCAGCATCTCTGGTTACCGCCTGGCCGCATATTGTCTTGCCATCGCCTCCGGTTGAAAGACTGGGTGAGCCATACAGAATCCACCCCTCTGAAAGCGCTTTGGTGACCTTGTGGCAAAAGGCTGAATCGTCGCTTCCGGTCAAAAACCTATATACATGCATAGTGAAATCTCCTGTATTTAATTTCCTTACAGAGATTTAATGCATGATCTTGCGTGCGGGTAAACTTTATTGTTTCCTGTCTGGATGAATAGCGAAAATCAGTTTGATGTGGTGATTATCGGCGGTGCCATTATGGGCAGTTGCACCGCATGGTTTTTGCGTGAGGAAGGGTTTGCAGGCTCGATCGCAATTGTTGAAAAAGACAAGAGCTTTGCTAAAGCCTCAACCACACTTTCTGCCGGTGGCATTCGACAACAGTTTTCGGAAGCAGAAAATATCCATCTTTCGCAGTTTGGTATTTCATTTCTCCGCAGGTTTGAAAATCATTTCGCTACCGATCCTGGTTATAAGGAACAGGGCTATCTGGTACTTGCGGGCGATGAAGGTGCGGAAACGCTGGCGCAAAATTGCCAGCGCCAAATTGAAGCCGGTGCAAGCTCATTATTGTTGACCGCTGACGGCTTACAACAAAAATTCCCCTTTCTCGATGTGTCAGATATTTCCGGGGGTATAATTGGACTTAAGGGCGATGGTTGGTTTGACCCGCATTCGATTTTAATGGCAATCAGAAAGGTATTGCGCGGGCGTGACGTTGAATTTATCGATGATGAAGTTGTCGAGTTTGAAAATGCTCAGGGGCAAGTGAAGGCGGTGATACTTGCGGATGGGAACAGAGTTTATTGCTCGAAACTGGTCAATGCCGCCGGGCCTGCGGCTGGGTATATTGCCTCTCTTGCGGGAATAGATTTGCCGGTGGAACCGCGAAAACGCACTGTATTTTCTTTTGATTGTAAAACCAAGATTGCGGCCATGCCTTTGGTGGTTGATATTTCTGGTGTCTGGGTGCGTCCGGAGGGGGTGGGTTATATTTGCGGTGTATCACCGCCGCCTGATCGGGATTATGAGGCCAATGGGCAGGATTTTGAACCAGATTATAACTTGTTTGATGAGATAATCTGGCCCGCGTTGGCCAACCGTATTCCGGCCTTTGAAGCAATAAAGATGGGCCATGCATGGGTGGGGCATTATGAATATAATACATTTGATCAAAATGCGATTATCGGACCTCATCCGTATTTGAGCAATTTATACTTTATCAATGGCTTTTCCGGCCACGGTATTCAGCAGGCGCCGGCGGCCGGGCGGGCGCTGGCCGAACACATTGTATATGGGCGTTACAAATCTATAGATTGCTCGAGGTTTTCCTATGACAGGATATTGCGCAATGAGCCGTTTTTGGAGCGCGGTATTATTTAAAACCATAGGCAATTGTGAGTGCCAACCCTTGCCAGAACCACAGCAAAATGGCGGTGGATAGCATCATCAAGGCAAAGGGCCACGCGCCTTTGACCACTTCTTCCAGCCGTGCTTTGCCAACTGCTTGAATGATGAAAAGGTTTAGCCCCACGGGCGGGGTGATAAGGGCGGTTTCAATCAGCACTACGAAGAATATGCCGAACCAAATCGGGTCAATACCAACCATTTGCAGGGCCGGGAAAAGCACCGGCACCATGATCAGCAACATGGAGAGTGATTCCAGAAAAAACCCGATGATCAGCAATACGATACCGACGGCTAACATAAACATTGTTGGGTCGGTGATGTTGCTGGTCAGCAATTCTGAAATATCCTGCGGAATTTGATAAAGCGTAATCGCATAGGAAAACACTTTGGCACCGGCGATGATGAGGAAAATCATCGTTGTGGTTTTCATCGAATCATACGTGGCGTCTTTGAGCTTTTGCCAATTCATCCGCCCCATAGCAAAAGTTATGATGATGGCCAGAACAAAGCCAACACCGGCGCTTTCAGATGGGGTGGCGATACCCAGATAAATTGAACCAATTATGGCGACTGCGAGCCCGACGGTCGGCAGGGCCATAAGACTTGCTTTGCGCCTTACCTGCCAGCTGGCTTTTTCAAGATTTTGCTGTGTTCCCTTTACGCGGGCATAGATGATTGAATAGATAATAAAAACACTGGCTAAAAACAAGCCGGGACCGATGCCCGCCAGAAACAGTGTCGGTATCGAGACTTCGGTTATTATGCCGTAAATAATCAGCGGGATTGAGGGTGGAATGAGAATGCCCAAGGTGCCACCGGCCGCAAGCAGGCCCAAAACAAAGGGGCGGTCATAGCCGCGCTTGGTCATTTCAGGAATGGCCACAGTGCCAATGGTTGCTGCGGTTGCAACCGAGGAGCCTGAAACGGCTGAAAACATGCCGCAGGACAAGATCGTCGCAACGCCCAACCCGCCTGGCCAATGGCCGACCCAGCTTTGCACGGCTGCGAACAAATCGCGCCCGACATTGCCTTTCAATAGCACGTTTGACATCAAAAGGAACATAGGCACAGCCAGTAGCTCGAACGAATCCATCGTGCCATAGAGACGTTGCGGCACAGCGTTTAGCGGTAGGGGAAAATACCACAGCAGGAACACGCCGAGCGCGCCCATAGCAAAGGCCACCGGCACGCGTAATATTAACAGGGCCAATAAGGCCAATATGATGATGGCTGCAGTCATCTATCTAGTGCGCCCCGTCCAGAACATCTTTATCGGGAATACCGATTGTCCATACTTTGATGATTTCTGCAATTGCCTGTAAAAGCAACAGCCCGAAGCCTACCCATATGGAGGCATGGGTGAGCCATTTTGGCGTGCCAAGATAGCTATCGGTTGTGTGGCCTTTCAGCGTTGCTTTGAGCCATAGCTCGTAGCCGTACCATGCGGCGGCTGCACAAAATATAATGATGACCAACAGCGAAAAAGTCTCGATTATCTTGCGTAAAGTCGACTTTGTGTCTCGAAAGGCAATATCGATGACAATCATTTCGCGGTGTTTTAGCGCAAAGCCGCCGGCAAGATAAGCGGCCCAAATTTGCGCAATGCGGGCGGTCTCGTCTACCCAGATTGTCGGGGCAGTAAACACATAACGCATGAAGACTTCATAGGTGATGATCAAACCCACAGCAAAAAAAATCCAGGCGGCAAAGCGGCCTGCAATCTCTGATAGTTGGTCAATGAATTTGATCATGGGTGCGATTAATGACACCCCGCCAATTAGCAATGACGGGGCGCTTTCGTTTGTTTGTCTTACAGGCCTTTGGCGGCTTCAATGGCTTTAACAGCAACGTCACCGCGCTCTTTAGCAAATTTGTCGACCACTGATTTGGTGGCTTCAACCCATACGGCGCGCTCTTCTGCGGTCAGTTCAACCACATTGATTTTATCGGCAACTTCTTTCACCACAGCGGCTTCACCGCCATAGACTTCATCACGCAGTTGTTTTTCAACAATTGCAGCGGCCTTGGTGATGATTTCCTGGTTTTTGGCCGAAAGTGAATTGAAGAAGTCGTTATTCATAACGGCAACAAATTCAATTGCACTGTCATAGGAAAGGGTCATGTTGTCCATAACCTCAAAAAGCTTACGGCTTTTAACTGCAGAAGCACCGGTCATGCCCACATCAACGGCACCTTGCTGATAGGCAAGGAACTGTTTTGAACCCGACATAAGCGTTGGTGCGCCACCAAGGGCTTCAACTGTCCAGCCTAGAACCTTGCCATAGGTGCGGACTTTTTTGCCCTTCAAATCTGCGGGGGTGCGAATTGGCTCACCTTTGTTGAGATAGACATTACGGCCAAATGCCTGCCACCACAAAACCTTGGCGCCGGTTTCTTTAACCACGGCCGCATCAAGAATGTTGCGCATGGTGGAACCGTTTGCAACGGCTGCGCGCAAATGGGCTTCATCACGGAAGAAGAATGGCAGGTTTATAATTTCAACCGCTGGTACGGAACCGGCAAAGCGGCCCAAAAATGCGGAACCAGCTTCAATTGCACCGGATCCCACAGCTTCAGGAACCTGTTTGTCCTTGTAAAGCTGGGCGGATGGGAACAATTGCAATTTCAGATCGCCACCGGATTCTTTCTCGATGATTTCTTTAAAGGCAATCCAGTTTTTGCCCAATGAATGGGTTGCTGGTAATTGCAAAGTTACCTTGATGGTGGTTTCTGCCTGGGCTGCAATTGATGCGCCCAATATCAGAGCGCCGGCCAATGCTGTTTTGATTAATGATTTCATAATGTTCTCCCGGTTTAGTTTTGTTATAGGGTTTGGTTTTCTTATTTTATGTCAATAACACTGACATTTATTCTGACTTTCGTCAAACCAGTTTGTAAATTGCTATAATTGCCTGTCATTGTAAATTGGGAAAATTGTAGCCGCTCAGATTAAAACGATATTGATGCATCTGCGGCCTTTTTGAATGATCTCTCGACCTTGGCCGATCTTGTGGTATATGGTTGGCAAAATTACTGAAACAGGATCCGTTATCATGGAAAAATTCAACAAGTTGACCGGCGTTGCAGCCCCCCTGCCTATCATTAATGTTGATACGGATATGATTATTCCGAAAGACTATCTGAAAACAATTAAACGCACAGGTCTTGGCGAAGGCCTGTTTGCTGAAATGCGGTTTAATGAGGATGGGTCTGAGAACCCGGATTTCGTGCTTAATAAGCCAGCCTATCGCAAGGCGGAAATTCTGGTTGCCGGTGATAATTTTGGTTGTGGCTCCAGCCGTGAACATGCGCCGTGGGCGCTGCTTGATTTTGGCATTCGCTGCGTGATTTCAACCAGTTTTGCCGACATCTTTTATAATAATTGCTTCAAGAACGGTATTTTGCCGATTGTGGTTTCTGAAGATGAGTTGGAAAAACTGCTTGATGATGCAAGCCGTGGAGCGAATGCAACCTTGTCTGTTGATCTTGAGGCACAGGAAATCAAAGGCCCGGACGGGGGAACGATTTCATTTGATATTGATGAATTTAAGAAACATTGCCTGCTGAACGGGCTTGATGACATAGGGCTTACGATGGAAAAAGTTGCCAGCATTGATGCTTTTGAGGCCGAATTGGGCGACCGCCGCCCCTGGGTGTAACTGAAAATCGCAGAACTTTTATGAGCAATTCAAATCGAAAACTGATCTCAACCGGTTCGCCATTTGAAAAACAGGCGGGATATTCGCGCGCCGTTGCGATTGAAACGCCGGATGTTCATTGGTGTTTTGTTGCCGGCACTACTGGATATGATTACCAGACAATGATCATGCCGGATGCGGTGAAAGATCAGGCGCGCAATTGTTTTGAAACCATCAAATCAGCCCTGAATGAGGCGGGTTTTTCGTTGAGCGATGTTGTGCGGGCAAATTATATTGTAACTAAAGCGCAATATGTTGATGATGTATTTGCCATAATCGGTGAGTATTTTGGCGAGATCAGACCCGCTGCAACCATGATCCTTGCCGGATTGATTAAACCCGAAATGAAGATTGAAATTGAGGTCACCGCCTATCGCGGATGATCGACTTTAACCCTCCCAACCAACAAGGAAAAACCAGATGGCAAGCCGTAAACTTTTTCTCCTGCCCGGTGATGGCATTGGCCCTGAATCTATGGCCGAAGTGCGAAAGCTCATTTCCTGGATGAATGACAACCTCTCCACCGGATTTGAAACCAGCGAAGGTCTGGTTGGTGGTGCTGCCTATGATGACCACGGTCAGGCCATATCGGACGCGGATATGGAACAGGCAATGGCCGCCGATGCGGTGTTATTCGGTGCTGTTGGCGGGCCTAAATGGGATGATGTTTCCTATGATGTGCGCCCGGAAGCCGGTCTTTTGCGGTTGCGCAAGGATATGGAGCTTTTTGCTAATCTGCGCCCGGCTATTTGTTACCCGGCACTGGCAAATTCATCGTCGCTGCGCCCGGAAGTGGTGGAGGGTCTTGATATTTTGATTATCCGCGAATTGACCGGCGGGGTTTATTTCGGCGAACCGAAGCAAATCACCGATCTTGGTAATGGGCAAAAGCGAGCGGTTGATACGCAGGTATATGACACCTTTGAAATTGAGCGCATAACCCGCGTTGCCTTTGATCTGGCCAAAACTCGCAAGGGCAAGGTGACCTCAATGGAAAAACGCAATGTGATGATTTCCGGGGTGCTGTGGAACGAGGTCGTTACCAAGGTTCATGGCGAAGAATATGCTGATCTGGAGCTGGAACACATGCTGGCCGATGCTGGCGGTATGCAGCTTGTGCGTTGGCCAAAACAGTTTGATGTGATTGTCACCGACAATCTGTTTGGCGATATGCTATCTGATGTGGCGGCAATGTTGACCGGCTCTCTTGGTATGTTGCCGTCGGCTTCACTTGGTGCGCCAGACCCAATTACCGGTGCGCGAAAAGCACTCTATGAGCCCGTGCATGGTTCTGCCCCTGATATTGCCGGCACCGGTGCGGCCAATCCGATTGCGATGATTGCTTCTTTTGCCATGTGCCTGCGCTATTCGTTCGATATGATTGATGCGGCCGACCGGTTGGAAAAAGCCATATCCAATGTGTTGGAAAAAGGCCTGCGTACCGCTGATATTATGTCAGACGGCATGACCAAGGTCAGCACAAGCGAAATGGGCGATGCGGTGATTGCAGAATTCAGTTCGTTGTCCTTGTAAATTGGCTTACGGCTTGCGCGATTCATAATTTGATAGAATCGCTCAAAATTGTATTCGCTCACGGCTGCTAGAGGCGTTGCCTTGGCCTACGCGGGTGCGGTGCAATGCACCGGTTGCTCTGCGCGACTTGAGTGCTTCCATGTAAACATGAAAGACTCTAATTCATGCATCCGTTCAAAAACAAAGATGTTGACGATAAATACCAGGCGCTGCCTAAGGCGCTTGGTGAGAAGCTTTACGCTTTACGGGAAATGATCTTTGATCTTGCCTCATCCACCAAAGGGGTGGGCGAGATCGAGGAAAGTTTGAAATGGGATACACCTTCCTATCAAACTATTCGCCCCAAAAGCGGCACGCCCATTCGGCTGGCTGCGATGGTTGATAAAAACCAATATGGGCTATATGTCCATTGCCAGACGACGTTGATTTCGGACTTTCGGGAAATCTATCCCGATCAGTTTTCTTTTGAGAAAAACCGCGGCATTATTTTTAATCTCGATGATGAGATTGCCGAAGAAGAATTGCGCCACTGTATCTCAATGGCCCTGACATATTACTTGAAGTGATGGGGTTGGTGGTGAAAATGCCATCTAAAAGAACAGCTAAACTTACAAAAAGCTCTGCGGATCAATATCAATTTGCACCCGGATATTACCACGGGCCTTTGGGGCGCGGGCGCTCCATTGGCGCAGGAATTCTTGCAAACCTGTTTGGCGTGATGCCTGCACCAGAATGCGAAAACGATAGCGGCTTCGAACCAGAGCCATTGGTGCTTCTGCCGGGCCTAGCACCATGATTTCAGGATGGTTGGGGGCGGCGTTTCGAAATGCGCGCGCGTGATTTTCAGCCTCGCGACGATCTGTGCCGGAAATGATAATGCCTGCTAAACGGCCAAACGGGGGAAGGCCCGCCTGCTCGCGGGCAATAATTTCGCGGGCAATAAAAGCCTCGCTATCGCCCGATGCAATGGCTTTGATCACCGGATGGTCTGGCTGATAGGTTTGCAACAGGCCAAGGCTTTTGCCCCCGGCGCGCCCGGCACGTCCGGTCACCTGCGAAAGCAATTGGAATGTGCGCTCGGCGGCGCGTGGGTCTGCACTATTGAGGCCAATATCGGCATCGACCACGCCAACAAGGGTCATCAGCGGGAAGTTATGTCCTTTGGCCACCAGTTGGGTGCCGATGACAATATCTGCTTCACCCTTGGCGATGGTTTCAAGTTCCAGCCGCAACCGGGTAACACCGCCCATCATGTCGGATGATAAAAGGATGATGCGGGCATCTGGAAACAGTTTGTCAGTTTCCTCTGCCAACCGTTCAATGCCCGGCCCGCAGGCAACCAGATGATCGAGCGTGCCGCAGGAGGGGCAGGATTCTGGCTGGCGCTCGCTGTGGCCACAATGGTGGCATTGCAGGGTGCCGCGAAAGCGATGTTCGACCAGCCAGGCGGTACAGTTTTTGCATTGGAAACGATGGCCACAAACCCGGCAAAGGGTGAGCGGTGCATAGCCACGGCGGTTGAGAAATAAAAGGCTTTGTTCTCCGCGTTCCAGATTGCGGGCCATTGCCCTGGTCAAGACGGGCGAGAGAAATGACCCGCGCGGCGGCGGGTTTTTGCGCATGTCTATTGCATGCAGCTCCGGCAATACCGCGCCGCCGTGGCGAGCGCTTAGGATAATATGTTTATAGCGACCGCGTTCGGCATTTACCCGACTTTCAATCGACGGTGTGGCGGAAGCTAAGATAATTGGGATATTATTGATGGAGGCGCGCACCACCGCCATATCGCGGGCGTTATAAAACACCCGATCTTCCTGTTTGTAGGCGCTGTCATGTTCCTCATCGACGATGATCAACCCAAGGTCTTTGAACGGCAGGAACAAAGCAGAGCGGGCGCCGGCAACGACCTGAACATCACCGGATGCGATTTGTCGCCAGATTTTCTCGCGCCGTTTCGGGTTCATACCCGAGTGCCATTCGCCCGGTAGCGTGCCAAAGCGCTGTTCAAAGCGTTCCAGAAATGTGGTGGTGAGGGCAATTTCCGGTAGCATAATCAACACCTGCTTATTCTGTCGAATAGCATCTGCAATGGCTTCGAAATAAACCTCGGTTTTGCCGGAACCAGTTACCCCATCCAGCAGGGCGGCGCTGAACTTGTTTTCACCCATGATCGCGTGCAGCTGGTCGGCGGCCTCTGCCTGCTCGGGGTTTAACGTGCTGCCTGAATGTTCGGGGTCAGGGGGGTCGACCGCCAGCGGGGCGGGGATCATGACCTGCTCGAAAACATCGAGTTTGATCAATCCATTGACCACGGATGTGCTTACGCCCGCCGCATGGGCAAGGCCTGGGCGGGTCCAGGCCATTGGTGGTGCATCTGCGTCCAATATTTCCGTTGCAAGTTCGATCACCCGTTTGCGGGCAGCGGTCATTCGTTCCGGTGGCGGGCCTTTATAGCGCCATGCTTCGGTTGGCTTTTCCGGGTCAAAGGCGGCCGGCACACGCAAAATCATCCGTAAAACCTGCCCCGGTGGGGAAAGAGTGTATTGGGCAATCCATTCAGTGAATTTTCGAAGTTCCGGGCGTATGGGCGGGCAGTTAAATTTGCGAGTTACATCGCGTAGTTTTTTGGCATCAACCTGGTCGCTCTCACCATCCCACACCACGGCTGTAACCTGCCTCGGGCCAAGTGGCACCTGCACAATATCACCGGGGCGAAGTTGCATATCAACGCCCGCGCGATAGGAATAGGCGCGTTCCGCCGGGATTGGCAGTAAAATGGGAACGATGGAGGCATTCTTGGTCAAATTGATTCCTTTTGCTATCATTGCCGTTCATTTATGATAAAGGAAAGCCTGATTTATTGTTAAAAAAATCCGCCCCAGTTTCCAGGAAGTAAAAAATGAAGTTCTTTATTGATACCGCCGATGTGGATGAAATCCGTGAATGGAATTCAACCGGTTTGATTGATGGCGTTACAACCAATCCCTCGCTGATTTTAAAATCCGGCCGTCAGATTGATGAGGCTTTGGCTGAAATTTGTGCGATTGTTGATGGCCCGGTTTCTGGTGAAGTAACCGCAATCGATACGATAGGCATGATTTCGCAGGGAAAAACGCTTGCCAAGATCGCCGATAATATCTGCATCAAATTGCCCCTTACAATGGACGGGCTGAAAGCCTGCAAAGCGCTGAGTGACGAGGGTTTTAAAACCAATGTTACGCTTTGCTTTTCAGCCAATCAGGCGCTTTTGGCAGCCAAGGCGGGTGCGACCTATATTTCGCCCTTCATCGGCCGGTTGGATGACATTAATATTGATGGCATGGAGCTGATAGAAGAAATTCGCGCTATCTATGACAATTATGGATTTGAAACTCAATTGCTGGCGGCATCTTTGCGCACCGCAAATCATGTGAAGGATTGCGCCATTGCCGGGGCTGATGTGGCGACCATTCCACCTTCTACGCTTGGTAAGCTTGTGGCCCATCCATTGACCGACAAGGGCTTGGCGGCATTTTTAGCGGATTGGGAAAAAACCGGCCAATCTATAGGATAGAGTTTTTTACCCTTCCCTGTTTGATTGACCGGTTTTGAAATCAGGTAGTGAGTACATGGGCTACCTGATTTTGGGGCTACCTGATTGAGATCAGGCTGCCTTCTTAGTCGTATCGGGATGGTTTTCGTTTGTTGCGGCCCAGGGGTTGATCAGCACACCGGATACATCATCGGTAAATTCGCTGTTTCCATGAACATTGCTCAATTTTTCAATCAGTTGGCCGGGAAATTTTGCCAGATTTATATTTGGCTGGGCGCTAAACATTTCACTCAATCCTTGCTCATCCCACAGCGAGCCATCGGGTTTTTCACATTCGGTTACCCCGTCAGAAAATAAGAATAATTGATCATTTTTCTCTAGGGTGAATTCGATTGAATCATATTCGGCGAATGAGAACAGACCAACCGGCGCGCCGCCTTCACCGACAAAACGGGTCTTGCCACCGGGTTGCAGAACCAGCGGATTTGGGTGACCCGCCTGACACATTTTAACCTTGCCGGTGCTTCGATCAATGATTGCATATACCATAGTGAAATATTGGTCGGTCTCTGAATCGTCCTGATGACGGCGGTTTAGTTCCGCTACCAGTTCATGCGGTTCGCGAGTACGCATGGTCCCATCCGGCATCGACTCAAATGCAAGATTGCCCTGTTTTTCAAAGGGGGCCAATGATTGGGCAAGCATAACTGTTTTCAACGCTGCCGAAACACCATGACCGGAAACATCAATTGAATAAATACCAATTTCATTGTCAGAAACAGAAAAATATCCGACAAGGTCACCACCGATATAGGTGCAGGGTTTATAGATTGTGGCAATTTCCCACTGTTGAAACCGCTGATATTCCGGTGGAATGTAAACCTGCTGAAGTTTTGCGGCGGCTTTTAAATCGTCCTCCAGCTTTCCGTGGATCATGGTCAATTGCTTATGGGTACGGTCGAGTTGCTCATTGCGCGCCATCAGGCTTTGTTGCAGTTTCAATATTCGCAGGCCGGCAACCATTCTGGCATCCAGCTCCTCTTTGTGCAGGGGCTTGGAGAGAAAGTCATCTGCACCCGCATGCAGGCCGGTGGAGACATCTGCCTTGTCGGATTTTGAAGTGAGCAAAATCAGATAGGTATTGCCATCGGGATAGGCTTGCCTGATCTTGCGGCAAAGCTCTGGCCCGGTCATACCCGGCATTATCCAATCGCTGATGATGAAGGGCGGTGGGCCGCTCTCATTTAACAGTTCAAGTGCTTCAAAACCATCTGCTGCGGTTTGAACCTCATAGCCGGATTTTTTGAGCAGGGCTGAAAGAGTGATGCGTTGTGATTTTGAATCATCGACCAGCAGCACTTTTTTCAAGTAACTTTGTTGTTCCCGGGTTGTCATTTTAAATCCTATCGAGGTTGTGATAAATAATTAATACACGTAATAATTTAATATGGGATAATGCTATTAAAGCCAGCTTTAACCAATTCTTTGGCGAAGAGTTAACTTAATCTCTCTTGGGTTGTTGGTATGGTTTATGCAATTGGTGGTGGATACCAAGAACAACTTGATGAGATTTTTCTTTTCGGATTTGAGGACAGAATACCTGAGCTGACGTTACCTCATTCAGATGCGCGCGAGTTTTTCTGACAATTATTTACGGCTGAATGGTCTCATATGCATGCTCGGTTACTCAACTTATAGGGGGTCAAAGTGTAAAATTTCTGAAATCGGGAATATAGTAGCAACCATTCATGAATCGTTAAATAAATACACTCAATAGTAGTACATATTATTTTCACTACTTAAAGGAACGATTCATGGCCGTTGTATCAATCAGAAAATCAGAGGTTGAGTACGATGATGGCCAGCGGCAAAGCATATTGGAGGGGATGGAGTTCTTTCTTAAATATTCTCGCCTTGTTTCGCCTGATGAGGCCAGCAAACAAGATGTAATGCAAGCGCTTGGCCACGCAATCCGCAATCGGATGATTGACCGGATGATTGAAACTGAAAAGCAAAATCTGGCTGAGGGTGGCAAACGGGTTCACTATTTGTCGATGGAGTTTCTGGTTGGCCGTTTGCTTGAAAACAACATTATCAACCTGCAGCTGGAAAATGAATGCGATAATGCGGCAACGGCTCTCGGCTATTCGCTGGAAGAATTGTTTGATGCTGAATATGACCCGGCACTTGGCAATGGCGGGCTGGGTCGGTTAGCGGCCTGCTTTGTAGATTCTATGGCAACGCTGGGCATTCCCGGCTCAGGTTACGGTATCAATTATGAGTATGGACTGTTTCGGCAGAAATTCTCAAACGGTTATCAGCGCGAAGAGCCAGACCATTGGCTGATTGACGGTACGCCCTGGAACATTGAGCGGCCGAATGATAAAATTGTGGTGCCGTTATACGGTCGGGTTGAAAATTATTCCGACCATAATGGCCATCAAGGCCCGGTATGGGTTGATTGGGATGTGGTGATCGGGGTTCCGCATGATATGCCGATTGCCGGCTATCGCGGCGCTACGGTTAACACATTACGACTCTATTCGGCGCGCTCGTCGGATGAATTTAACATGTCGATCTTCAATGAGGGCGATTATCTTAAGGCGGTTGAGAAAAAGATCTCATCTGAACGCATCTCAAAAATTCTTTACCCGGAGGACTCGGTCAAGTCCGGTCGCGAATTGCGCCTTATTCAGGAATATTTCCTGGTTTCCTGTGCCGTGCAAGACATCGTTCGCGGGCACAAGAAACAACACGGTTCGGTTGACAGTTTTGCCGATAAACAAGCGTTGCAACTCAACGATACGCATCCGGCGCTAACAGTGGTCGAATTGATGCGGGTGCTGGTCGATGAAAACGCCATTAGCTGGGACCGGTCATGGGAAATTGTCAATCAGTCCTGTGCCTATACCAATCATACATTATTGCCTGAAGCGTTGGAAACCTGGCCTGTATCCATGTTGGAAAAAGTTATTCCGCGCCATATGCAGATTATTCGCGAAATCGACCGTCGCTTTAACATGGTGCTGGAGGAAAAGTTTCCTGACGATGCGGAAAAGCGTTCTAGGCTTGCGATTATCGGGCTTAAAAATGGTCATTCCGGTGCGGCGAGCTCTGGTGCCGGGCTGGTGCGTATGGCTGGTTTGTTGATGGTTGCCTGTCATTCTATCAACGGTGTTGCGGCGCTTCATTCTGACCTGGTGAAAACCAATCTGGCGCCGGGTTATAACAGACTTTGGCCGGAAAAATTTAACAACAAAACCAATGGGGTTACCCCGCGCCGGTGGTTGCTTCAATGTAACAAGCCGCTGGCCGGGTTGATTACCCAGAAAATTGGTTCCGACTGGATTACCGATCTGTCGAGGCTGGAGGAACTTCAATATTTTGCCGAGGACGGCGAGTTTCTGAACGCCCTGCAAAATGCCAAACAGGTCAACAAAAAGCGGCTGGCTGATTATATTCATCAAACAACCGGCATTATTGTCGATACAAATTCGATGTTTGATTGTCAGGCAAAGCGAATTCATGAATATAAACGTCAACTATTGATGGCGCTTTATATTGCCCACCTTTACCTCAAGATTAAAAATGAGGGGATGGAGCTTGATTCGCCTCGAACCTTTATTTTTGGTGGTAAGGCAGCGCCTGGATATTTTCTGGCCAAACGGGTGATCAAACTGATCAATTCGCTTGCTGAGGTTATTCAAAAAGACCCGGTCGTCTCCCAGCAAATCAAGGTGGTTTACCTGCCAGACTATAAGGTATCTGTTGCCGAGCGGCTGATGCCAGCGGCTGACTTGTCTGAACAGATTTCTACCGCGGGTTTTGAGGCATCGGGCACCGGCAATATGAAATTCTCAATGAATGGTGCCTTGACCGTTGGCACATTGGACGGTGCCAATGTGGAAATTTCGGAAGAGGTTGGCTCTGAAAATATTTATATTTTTGGTATGACTGCTGAAGAAGTTGAACATACACGAACATCTGACCGGTATTTTGCCAGTGAGTTTTATCAAAGCGACCCTGATCTTGCTGCCGTTATAGATGCGCTTTCTTCCGGTGTTTTATGCCCGGACGAACCAGGCGTATTTGAACCGATTGCCAATTCGCTAATGGTCGAGGGCGACTATTTCCGCGTGCTTGGCGATTTCCGCGCCTATCTTGAGATCCAGGAGGTTATCGGCAAAGATTTCACCGATAAGGATTTGTGGATTTCCAAGGTCCTGCAAAATATTTCCCACATGGGTAAGTTCTCCAGCGACCGAACCATTAGCGAATATGCAGCTGATATCTGGAAACTTGAGAAGTTTATTTAGGCAGCATCAGACTGCCAAGTTTAACCAATTCAAAAATTGATCAACCAACCTGAAGGATTAAAACAATGATCATTAATACGACTAATCGCGATGACCTGAGTGTTCTTGAAGTTATGAACAACCGGATTGATTCATCTTCTGCCGTTGAGTTTAAGGACCATTTGAAGGGTATTATTGATAGCGGTAATCACCAATTGGTGCTGGATCTTGGCCGGGTCGACTTTATTGACAGTAGCGGCATTGGTGCCATTGTCGGGGTGCTTAAATATCTCGGCCAAAAGGGGACGCTTGCCATTGTTGGCATGTCGCAGACTGTCGATCGGGTGTTCCGCCTGACCCGCATGGACCGGGTATTTAGCATTTATCCAACTGTGGAAGATGCTGTTTCTGCCAGATAATTTTGTCCCCTAAACATCCTCCCAAGAAGTGCGCCCCATGAAAGCAATGGTTTTTTGTGCGGGGAAAGGTAGTTGGGTTCAACTGGTTACCTTTTTAACCCTGAAACCGATGATCAACATTATCAACCGACCGATTTTGAGTTTCATTCTCGAACATCTTATGAATGAAGGGGGCAATGAGGTTGTAATCAATACCAGTTATCAATCGGATCATATTGAACCCTACTTTGGTGATGGCGCCGATCAGGAAATGAAAATTTCATACTCATTTGAGGGACAACTGGTTGACGGCGCGTTGCAAGGCATCGCCGTCGGCTCTGCCGGTGGAATGAAACGTATTCGGGACTGGGCAGATATTTTGGATGATAATTTTGTCGTTTTGTGCGGCGATGCAATCATCGACCTCGATATTCGTGCATTGGTAAAATTTCATAAGGAGCGTGATGCTGTGGTAACGGTTGCCTCACTTAACGTGCCGCGCGAAGAAGCCGATAAATATGGAATAATCGCAGCAGGTGACAATGGAGCGATTACGTCGTTTCAGGTTCTCAGATCACAACATGCAATTGGAGGTGGTTGATGATGAGCGTGGCCTTATGTCAGCCTGAAAACCAAACCAGCGTTCTTGGGGAAGATGGTGTTAAATGGCATCTTTCACAAAGGATAAGCGCCCGGCTTGCCAATATAGGGCCGGCAGCTGAATTTTTTGAGAAATTCTGTTTGTCGCGCTCCAATGCTGATTTTGCCGTACCCATGCTTGGGCCGGATATGAATTTGGTTTTAAGCGAGTTACTGACCAATATTGTCAAACATGCCTATAGCTCAGGTAGCCAGGACAAAATTGAAATTCGCGCCCGGTTTCAAGACCCGTTTCTGGAAGTGCTGATTGTTGATCAGGGCAGTGAACTTCCAGAACGTGTTCTCAAAAAAATAGAAATTGATTTCGATGGTGATGATCTGTCTGGCCTTCCTGAGGGCGGTTTTGGCTGGGGCATCGTGCATTCGATTGTTGATGAAATTAAATATCAAAGAACGGATGGCTGTAATCGGCTACTTTTAAGAAAGAACGTATTTTTTAATTTGGGGGGTAGTTGAAATGCCCAATATTCTGTTTGTCAGTTCTGAATATTATCTACTTTAATGGGCCGAAACAGGGATGTTCGGCTGCTTTTGGAAATTTGGGGCAGTGGCGGGGCGCATATACGGCAGTTCAAAAATGCGCCGGAATATAATACGACAATGAACCATGTTGACCGGTATGTAGCTGATTTTAAAAAGGCCAATTAATAAACATTCGAACCCTGCTGATTTGTGTCAATTTCTTGGCTTGTGGCTGACAATACTAAAGGTTTGTTAATTTAATCTCGTTTAAGTTGTGTAGTGTGTAATTATTGCCTTAGGATAGAAAATTGCCTCGTTCGGATGCAAAGAAACCAATATTGGAACCATTGTCTGGTACGGGCAAGCATACACCGCGCCGTGTACTTCGGGGCGAAATATCAGATGAATTTGGCAAAGGTATTTGTGTCTTTACCAGGCAGGAAGAACGCGGCTTCACCGATCTGGTTGAATTTTCCGCACGAGAAAATGGTATTGCTGCGACCAATTTCTTTGCTGAACCGACGAATGATGAAAAAGCGCAAGCAGCGCCCATAGAACCATTACTTGAATATCGGTATTCGATCATCCCGGAAGATGGTTGCTCGGTTGAGTATTTAAAAATTCTGGTTGAAACCACAGAATTGGATATGGCTGAATTGAGCCTTTCAATTAGCTGGCGTGGGGAAGGCGAGGCTGAAATATGCATAATTGATGCCCCGGACGCTGAGAATAAATCGCCAGTTAGATTTCGACAAAACCAACGACTCGAACTTGCCGGTCTGGATTCAAATAAATCAGGGTTTTATCTTAAAATACCATCCTCTTCACTTTCACTGTCGCTCAATTGTAAAGGCGGTATTTCGGGCGATCAAAAAGCCTCAATTTCAATAATTGCGGATTGTATTTTTCAGGAAAAATCCAGTAATTGGAATGCCTCACCACGGGGCGCATTGTTTACCGGCAGCGGCAGAATTCAGCCTGACAAAGTTCATGATATTATTGAAATTGCTGAACAGGGATCAGGTTCTGCAAATTCCGATGGGGGCGGTTTTACAGATTATAACGGGTCCGATATTATTGCAGATAGTGCGGTTATTGGTAATGCCGAGGCTGAATTAAGGTCTGCTGGTTCTGCCTATATTGATGTTATTGTCAGCCAGAAAGTTGAACTCTTTCATGGTGAGGATGTTATCTTGAATACGTCGGCGCTTTTTGACGATAAGGTTGGGCATGATGCAACCTATGTGTCGGCCAGCCTGCCTGAATGGATTTTTCTGGATCACAGAAATGGTGATCTGATGGGCACGGTGCCGGCCTGCAAAGAGGATTGTCTGGAACTTGAGTTCTCCATCTATGCGGTTGATTTCGAGGGCAATTCGGCGAAGGCAATTGTTCCGGCAGAATGCGTGGCTCCCAGGCTTCCGGCGGGGGAGGATCTTCATGATTACAGCTTTAGCGAGGGAAGTGCGGTATCCATTGCGACGGTCGGAATGTTTGTAGATTTTGGCTTGAATGTCACCAATTTGGAATTTTCCGGGAGCGGCCTGCCTGAAGGGCTCAGTGTGGCCAAATCTGATGGGTTGATAACCGGACTTCTAGAAAAAGGGGCAGCCGCAAACGCGCCCTATAATATTATTGTTACGGCGAACGAACCTGATGACGCTGGCGGTGGAATTTCAATGCAGTTTCTGCTTGATGTGGTTGAAAATGAAAACCTGACATTATCACTTTGCAATCCTGCCTCATCTGAGGCGATCAAAAATCTTTATAAGTTAAACCGCGAAAGTGAGCAGATATTTGCAGCTGGCATTATTGGTGAATTGAAGGGAAGGGCTGATGGTTATGCCTTTCAGGAAATGCCGCTGACTGCCAATAATCTGGAGAATGAAAACGAGACTTCAGTCGTTCCCTCTGTCTGTATGTTTGCACCAGAACGGCACATATACCTGCAGATTCAAAATAGTAAAAATGGCGATGTGGCCGATTACCTGTATGAGGTGAATTTGCTGGACCATAATAATCAATCGAATTTGATTGAATGCGCGCCTGATGGATTTATTAAAATCAAATGCAGGTCTGACCAACGCTTTGTTGACTTCGAGCTCGTTCAAAAATCTATTAACGGGGTAGAAAACCGGTTTGATATTTGTGTCGATACATTTGAAGGACGAATGATGCCAGGTCATCATCAATCAGATACATTTACCGAAAAGCAATTGCGCCAATTGAGTGCGGCTTAATGCCGTTCAATCGGGTCGTATAATTCCTATCGTGCGCCAATGGGAGCGCCGCAAATTAGTCGCTTGCGGGAAGTTCTGCGTATTTTGGAGCACAGATAAAAGCGGCCCAGAGCTGGTCGTTATTTGAATTCCAGATTGGAAAGATACCTCGGTACATGGTGACACTGAGTTGGTTTTTGAAGGGGGAGCGGGTTTCTGCCAGCAATATTTGTCTTGTTGCGATGCTGCCAAAAATATCTTGAAATATTGTGGCTGGATCGATATTGGTTTCGGCCTTTAAGAATTCTGAATAACTCCGGCCGCTTGACGAGTCCGGGTCAAAGCGACCCGGAAATTTTTCGCCACGCAACATAATTCTGCAATCGGGTTTTCCAAAGCAAATCAACGGTGCCAGAAACATGGCATAGTCTGACAATTGCTGTTCATTCGCATTCAGAAGTTCCGAGATTGAAGGTGCCCAGTTTTTACGAATGGTTGAGCGTATGTATAAATCATAGGCAATGGCAACAGGATGGTTATCGCGAATTTCTTCACGGCTGATAATGGTTCTGTTCGGCAAAGTGTTGACGACAGGAATTTGTAATATAGCGGCCATTATGTACTCCTCGTAATAAGTGTTGGATGAAGATTAACACTTATTAGTTGAGTAATATTTAATAAAACCCACTGGTTGCTTAATCATTGTTGGTCGAGGCTTCGCGCTTCGTTTTACTCAACGTGCAACTTAAAATCTCTTAGCGGCTTAAGTTTTGCGCTTCGTTTTACTCAACGTGCAACTTAAGCTTCGCGCCGCCGTTGAATGCTGGCTTCCAGCAATTGCTTGGTATAAGCGTTTTCGGCTTTCATTTTGCGCATGTCTTTTACATCCAGCACTTCAACGATGCGGCCCAAATTCATTACTGCTATTTTGCTGCACATATGGCCGACAACTGCTAAATCATGGGAAACCATGAGATAGGTGAGATTACGCTCAGCGCGCAGGTCGGTCAAAAGGTTCAAGATTTCAGCCTGAACGGAAACATCAAGGGCTGATGTTGGTTCGTCAAGCAACAAAATTGACGGTTCGATGATCAGTGCGCGGGCAATGGCAACGCGTTGGCGCTGGCCACCAGAAAGCTGGTGAGGATAGCGAAATCGAAAGATCTGGCTCAAGCCCACATCATCCAGTATTTTGACAATTCTATTATCCGGTTGGTCAAAGCCGTGCAGATAAAGTGCTTCTGAAAGCACATGATCAACCGTTTGCCGTGGATGCAGCGATGCATAAGGATCTTGAAAGACCATCTGAACAGTGCTGAAAAACTCCTTGTCGCGGGTCTTGCCAAGTTCCTTGCCAAGCACAAATATCTCGCCTGACCAGGTGGGGGCAAGGCCGGTAATAGCGCGCAAAATGGTGGATTTTCCGGAACCGGATTCGCCAACCAGTCCGAAGCTGCCACCCAAAGGTACACTGAATTCTGCGTCTATAACCGCATCAACCCGTTCCTCATGGTCGCCAAACCATACATCCAGGTTATTTATCCGGATTCCAGAATTATCATTACTGGTCAATGGTCAGCCTCCAAAGTCCCGCTAACGCTTGGTGCCGTTTGCCATGCATCATCGCGCTGCAATACGGCCAGTCGGTCGACGGGATGTTCGAGCTGAGGCAGTGAATTTAACAACCCTCGTGTGTAGGGGTGCTTTGCTTCATGCAATTTATCAGCCTGACAGGTCTCGACAATCCGCCCGGCATACATGATCAAAACCCGGTCGCAAAAGGCCGATACCACATTGAGGTCGTGGCTGATAAATATCAGGCCCATGCCGCGTTCGCGCACCAGCTTGTCCATAATCTCAAGCACTTCTTTTTGTACGGTCACATCCAGCGCAGAGGTCGGCTCATCGGCAATCAGGATTTGAGGGTCGGGGATTAACATCATGGCAATCATGATGCGCTGCCCCATGCCGCCAGACATTTCGTGTGGGTAGGCGTTAAAAACCCGCTCCGGATCGCGAATAAGCACGGCCTCCAGCATTTTTATTGACTTCTCTCGTGCCTCAGCTTTGGAAGCCTTGGCGTGCAATCGGTAGGCCTCGCAAATCTGGTCGCCAATGCGCATAACCGGATTGAGAGAAAATTTAGGATCCTGCATCACCATCGAGATTTTATGGCCGCGAATTTTGCGCATCTCTCTTTCTGACTTTTTCAGCAGGTCTTCGCCCTCAAGTGCTATGCGCGTGGCCTCAAGAATGCCGGGGCGGCGAATAAGACGCAAAATGGAACGGCCGGTAATAGATTTACCGGAACCGGACTCGCCCACAATACCAAGACGCTCACGCCCCAGCGAAAAACTAATGTCGCGCACCGCCTCAAACATGCCGTTACGGGTGGGGAACTTTACGGTGAGGTTTTCAACTTCAAGCAGGTTTGTCATTTGCCACTCTTCTTGGGATCGAGCACATCACGCAGCCCATCACCCAGTAGATTGAACGCCAGTGATACGGTGAAAATTGCCAGGCCGGGCATGGTGGCAACCCACCAGTGATCGAGAATAAACTGACGTCCGGCTGAAATCATCGCGCCCCATTCGGGTGAGGGAGGTTGTGCGCCAAGGCCCAAAAATCCAAGGCCGGCTGCGGTTAAAATTATGCCGGCCATATCCAGCGTTACCCGGATAACTAACGAGGATATGCAAAGCGGCCAAATATGCTTTGTTATCACCCTAAGGGCACCGGCGCCCTGTAATTTGATGGCGTGAATATAATCAGCATTGCGAATGGTCAGGGTCTCGGCGCGGGCAATCCGCGCATAGGGCGGCCAGGCGGTCAAGACGATGGCGAGCACCGCATTTTCAATGCCGGCACCAAGCGCCGATACAAATGCGAGTGCCAGAACCAGACGTGGAAAGGCCAGAAAAATATCGGTTATGCGCATCAGCACAACATCAACCCAGCCACCAAGATAACCGGCGGCAGTCCCAACAAACAGCCCGACAATGGGTGCCATCAAAGCAACCAGTGCGACAATATAAAGTGTAATGCGCGACCCATAGATGAGCCGGCTTAAAATATCACGGCCAAGCGAGTCTGATCCAAGGATATAGTTGTTTTCCCCCGGAGCAGAAAGCCTCAAGGCAAGGTCCTGGGCAAAAGGGTCATGCGGAGAAATGATCGGTGCGAATGCGGCGATTGCCAGCAAAAACAGCAAGATCATCAGGCCAAACATCGCCATTGGGTTTGATCGCAAAGCCAGCCATGAACGATACCAGGCCGAAAATTTTGCCTGACGCCGCGAGGTTGGTGCATCGCTCGTTAGCCATTCCCGCAAGCTTGGTTTTTGATGTTTCGATATGTCGCTCATTTGGATCTCGGATCAAAGTACTTATACAAAAGGTCAGAGAATATGTTGAGGCAGACAAATACCAGCCCAACCACAACGGTGCCACCCAAAACGGCGTTCATATCGGCCGATAAAAGCGCCGTGGTAATATAGAGGCCAATACCCGGCCAGGAGAATATGGTTTCTGTCAACACCGAGCCTTCCAACAACCCGGCGTAGGAAAGGGCGATCACCGTAATCAACGGCACCTTCACATTGCCGAGTGCGTGTCGCCAGACAACCGCATGTTCCGACAGGCCTTTAACCCGTGCGGTGGTGATATATTCCTGATCCAGCTGTTCCAGCATAAATGATCGTGTCATGCGGGAAATATAGGCCAGTGAATAATAGGCAAGCAGGCCTGCGGGCAAAATAATATGGGATACGGCATTCCAGAATACGTCGGTGTCGCCGGCAAGCAGGCTGTCGATTAATATCATACCGGTGACGGTTGGGATAATATCGACGTAGAAAATATCAAGCCGCCCGGGGCCGCCTATCCAGCCGAGTTTTCCGTAAAATACCAAAAGGCCGATCAGGCCAATCCAGAATACCGGCATTGAATATCCGATGAGGGCAACAACACGGGCGATATGGTCGATCCATGTACCTTGCTTGACGGCTGCGATAACGCCCAGTGGCACGCCAAGTGTTACGCCAATGATCGTGCCGACAGTGGCCAGTTCCAATGTGGCGGGGAATACTCGAATAAGGTCGTCTAATACGGGTCTTGCAGTAAGCAGGGATTCGCCAAAATCACCGCGAACCACGTCCCAAAGGAAATAAAGAAATTGAACAATTACAGGCTTGTCGAGGCCCAGTTGCCGGTAGGCTTCGTCATAGGTGGATTTTGAGGCACTTTCGCCAACAATAGACAAGACCGGGTCAATCGGCATAACCCTGCCGATAATGAAAGTAATGAACAACAGGCCAATCATGGTGATTGCGACAGTAAACGCAATGCGGCCAAAACCCATTATCCAAGGAGAAAAAGACGACTTTCGCCGCCTTTTCCGTTGTTCTTGATCAGTGGTTAATGCCACTTTTTTCAGCCTTGCCAATTATTTCGTAATTGGCCAGTAGGAAACGCCCGTGATAGCGCCGCCAGTATTAAGGCCTTTTACATTTGAGCGAATGCCGGTTTGTTCGATTTTTTGGAACATGATGGCAAACGGAGAGCGCTTTTGGTGCTCGCGCTGAATGGCTTCATACATGGCCGCACGTTTTTCGCGGTCACCTTCCTGAACAGCCGCTTTGGTGGCTTTTGACATTTCCGGTAATGCCCATGAATTACGCCAGGCCAACAGACCTGTTGCTTTTGCTTCGTCCGAATTATCCGGGTTAAAGGCAAATGTACCAGCATTGGTGTTTGGATCTGGATAATCCGGGCCCCAGGCACCCACATAGATCTGATGTTCACGCGCACGGTAAACGCCAAGGGTTGCTTTTCCGGTTCCCACTTCCAAAGTTACTTTAATGTTGGCCTTGGCAAAGGTGTTTTGCAGTGACTGGGCAATCTCGATACGTTCTTGCGCTTCACGCACATTGATTTTCACGTCAAACCCGTCTTCTACACCGGCTTCCTTAAGGAGTGCCTTGGCTTTTTCAATATTCAGGCTGTAGGGCTTGTCATCAATTTCGCCCAAGTAGGTACGCGGCAAAAATGCCTGATGAATGGTGTACTGACCCTTAAGGAATGAATCCTGCATACCCTTATAGTCGATGAGGTATTTAAGTGCCTCAACAACTTTTGGCTTGGAAAGATTTGGGTCTTTCTGGTTCATGGAAATATACATCAACCGACCGCGTAGATCGCTCAAGATAGAAATGCCATCTTTGCTGCCTGCACCGGCAACATCCTGCGGGTTGAGGTTACGGGCAATATCAATGTCGCCTTTTTCCAACAACAGGCGTTGGGTGGCGGATTCTTGAATATGACGAACAATTACGCGTTCAATTTTTGGCGCGCCGCCATAATAATCAGCAAATGAAGTCAGTGAATAGGATTCATTTGGCTTCCAGTTGACCAGCTTGTAAGGGCCAGAGCCTGCGGTGTTGGTTTTAAGCCAGTCATTGCCCATGTCGCCATCTTTTTCATGGGACATAACTGTTTTAGAATCGACAATGCCACCGATTGTTGCGGTCAGGCAGTTCAATACAAATGATGTGGCGTATTTTGCATCAGTTGTGATGGAAAATGTCATATCATCAATCTGCTTGATGGTTTGGTCGGCATTCTCGGCTGAAAAACCAAACTGGGTAAGAATAAAGGCCGGTGTTTTATTGAGCTTCACCGCACGTTGCAGCGAATATACCGCATCGGCTGCTGTAACCGGATTACCGGAATGGAATTTTACCCCTGCGCGCATTTTAAAGGTGATTGTCTTGCCATCTTCAGAAACGGTCCAGCTTTCGGCCAGATCAGGCTGATAGCCTTTTGAGAAGTCAGCAGGGTCAAAGTTAACCAGCTTGCTGTACACATTGCGGGAAAGGTCGCCGCCAGCAAATTCGAAGGATTGCGCCGGGTCCATTGTGGTAATGTCGTCAATACGGTTGGCGATAACCAGAATATTATCGGGTGTGGCTGCAAAGGTGGCTGGTGCGGTTGCAACAATTGCTACGGCTGCTACGCCGAGCATTAAGCTTTTGAATGTATTCATAATTTTCTCCCTGATACAAAATACAATTCCCACCGTGGTTAACATGTTTGCTTTTGTCAATGGTGGGTCACATCTGTGTGTAATCAGCTTAACCGTCCAGTCAGGTTTGACAAGTGTTTTTATCTTCAAAGTTCCTGACTGCTATATATTGGCTATTCGCCAAAGGTTTTTTCCATCACCCTGATCCAGTTGCCATGGCAAAGTTTGGTCATGGTTTCCTTATCATAACCGCGCTTGCGCATGGCTTGTCGAAGTGATGTTAAGCCCGTGACGTCCTTAATTTCCTCCGGTATCATTGCGCCATCAAAGTCCGACCCAAAACCAACGCCATCAATGCCCACATGCTCGATCAGATGGTCCATATGGCGCAACATCTCATCAATGCTGGTGTCCGAGCGCATTTTCCCATCTGGCCTGATAAAGGCGGTGGCAAAATTAACCCCAACCATACCACCGCTTTCACGAATTGCTGCCAGTTGTTTGTTGGTCAGGTTTCTTGAATGCGGACAAATTTCGTGGGCATTTGAATGGGTGGCAATCAATGGTGCATCAGAAATGCTTGCAACATCCCAAAACCCAACCTCGTTCAAATGGGACAGATCAATGACCATTTTGAAGAAATTGCACTGGCGAATGAGTTCTTTGCCGCTATCGGTCAGGCCGGGGCCGGTATCCGGCGATCCTGGATAACGAAAAGGCACGCCGTGGCCGAAGCGGGTTGTGCGGCTCCAGACCGGCCCGATGGAGCGCAAGCCAGCATTGTAAAAAATTTCCAGCGAGTTGAAATCTTCATCAATCGCTTCAGCTCCTTCGATATGCATGATCATGGCAATTGAGCCGTAGCGGATACAGTCGCGAACATCCTGTGCACTACGGCAAATCTTTGCCGCCCCACCTGATTGCCGTTCAATGCGGGCAAGAATTGCGGCCATTGAAAAGAAATGCGGCAGGGCCTTATCCATTGGAATTTCCGGTGGCATTGCCAGATCGTATGGCGGGTTATTCATTTCCTCATATCGAAGCGCATTGTCTTGCATGGATGGCACATAAATCGCAAAAAACCCGCCGCCAAAGCCGCCTTTTTTCATTCGGGGAAGGTCCAGGTGACCGCCGCGTTCTCCATTTAAGAATTTATCCAGCGCATCTTCATCATTTGACATGTGGATGCGCAGAAGAACATCGTTATGACCATCAAAAATTAATGGAAATTGGCTTTCATCCATAGGGTGGGCCTTTGAAAATCGCGATTGCGGGAAAATGTTTTATTGGTATCAACGATAAGGGGCTGTTGCCTTGTCTTGCAAGTGTGTAATTTCGATTTTATAGTTTCACATTTTGGGAGATTGTTTACTTGGACGGACCAGAACCTGTAATTCGAGCCGCTAAAGGTGATGACCTTTCAGCAATTATTGCGCTTTTGGCCGATGATCTGCTTGGCAAGTCGCGCGAGGATATATCCGTTCCGCCAAACCAGAAATACCTCTGTGCATTTGCTGCCATCGAGCGGGATCAAAATCAGCTTCTAGCCGTTGTGGAAATTGAAAATACCATTGCCGGTTGCTTGCAAGTGAGTTTCATCCCGGGGCTTTCACGGCTCGGCATGTGGCGGGCGCAAATCGAAAGTGTTCGCATAGAGGCTCGTTTTCGTGATCACGGTCTGGGGCAATTAATGATCGAATGGGCTATCGGTGAAGCCGGGAAACGCGGCTGCGGTCTGGTGCAATTAACCAGTGACAAGAAACGGCCCGAGGCAATTCATTTTTATCAAAAACTGGGGTTTATTGCGAGCCATGAAGGTATGAAACTAAGCTTGCCCGAATGACCTTGCCTCGTTTCGGTGCTTAGAATTGAAGTCGTAACTTCAGCCCTTGCCAAAAATACCAATCCGTGAATTACTCCGAGGTCAGGACTTAAAAACCTAAAGTTAGCTTGAGAGATTATGTAATGAGTGATTTACCGGAATATACGCCCCCCAATGTATGGCAGTGGAATAAGGAAAATGGCGGCAAGTTCGCTAATATCAATCGGCCGATTGCCGGTTCAACCCATGAAAAGGAATTGCCTATTGGCAAGCACCCTTTGCAGCTTTACTCTCTTGCTACCCCCAACGGGGTGAAGGTTACCATAATGCTGGAAGAGCTTTTGGCGCTTGGGCACAAGGGGGCTGAATATGATGCATGGCTGATTAAAATTGGCGATGGTGATCAATTTGGTAGTGGATTCGTCGGTATAAATCCGAATTCCAAAATTCCGGCGATGATGGATCATAGTACCTCACCGCCGACAAGGGTTTTTGAATCAGGGGCGATTCTGCTTTATCTGGCTGAAAAATTTGGCGAGTTTCTACCAACGGATCATGCAAAGCGGACTGAATGTCTTTCCTGGCTGTTTTGGCTGATGGGAGCCGCCCCCTATCTGGGCGGTGGTTTTGGCCATTTTTATGCCTATGCACCGGTAAAAATTGAATATTGCATTGACCGGTTTGCGATGGAAGTTAAGCGCCAGCTGGATGTGCTTGATCGGCATCTGGCGAAAAATGAATATATGGCGGGGGATGAATATTCAATCGCTGATATGGCCATCTGGCCCTGGTATGGATCGCTGGTTGCTAATGTCGTTTATGAGGCGGCGGAGTTTCTGGAAACTCACACATATACACATGTTAACCGCTGGAATTTACAGATTGCCGAGCGCCCTGCGGTTAAACGCGGCCGCATGGTGAACCGTTCATTTGGCGAACCTTCTTCGCAATTGCACGAGCGCCATGAAGCCAGTGACTTTGATACGAAAACCCAGGATAAGATCGGTGAGAATAAAGCTGATTAGCGTCTGATTAAAAGGTGAATTTGGTAGTTGGATGATGGTGGAGGTGAGAGGAAAAACCTCGAGCCATCATGGCAGCACAAGTGCTGCTGGGCGGCCAGCCCGCGCCATCGCAGGCTTGAGCAAAGCGAATGCCGTGAGATATGTGAAATGGTGACCCCAAGTGGATTCGAACCACTGGCCTCAAGATTAGGAATCTTGCGCTCTATCCTGCTGAGCTATGGGGCCGGTTTTGTGCTGTAACGATTATGATGGGCCGCATGATTTGCAGCCATCAACTGGCGCTTAAATATCGGACTATTTAATACCATTCAACAGGTGATGCGAGTTATTTGTTTGTGACGCCACATTCTATAGCTTTCGTTCGCGGCTGTTTGCTGCTGCGCACCAGCCCTCCCCCTCGGTAAGTTCAGGAGGAGCGATGCATTAGACTACGTCATGTTTACATGGAAGATTCTAAACATCTTGGGGTTGGAGAAACTGTAAAATTTTAATGCCGGGAAAGGCGTTCCAACAGGTTTTTTAATTCAAGTTTCTCATCATTATTTAGCCCGCCATCAAAGTCCGGCTCGCATTTTTTCATATCCTGCTTGCACTCATCAAACAGTTCAATGCCAAAATCGGTGATGAATACCAGAACCCGGCGATTGTCGTTTTCGTCTTGCTTACGATGAACCAGCGCGCGGGAAACCATGCGGTCGATGGTTTTCGACAGGGCGGAAAAACTCATCAAAACCTGATCGCACATGGAGCCTACCGCATGGCCCTCACCATCTGATAGCATGGACAGGATACGCCATTGCTCAACCGGTAACTTTCGGGATTTCAAGGTGTCGAGCAATCTGTTGTTTACGTGTTTATGCGCCCTTGCCAAAGCAAAGGCGAGGTCATCAGATTGGGCCAATTTGCTGCGGTCGGGCACCTGATTGTCTCCAGATATTCTAATGTGAATTTGCACGAATAGTTTGCAAATCAGCAATTTACTTTCCTGTTCAAATAATCATGAATTTGATAATCGTCAACAGATTCCGTTGAGTGGGCCCCAATAAACACCTAAAATTTACATTGTGTAATTGCGAAATTCATCGCAGACTGATGCGGCTTGAGCATAACAAAAAACCGCCGGGCGACTATATTACGGGAGATATATGCGCATATATGAGGCGACCAACCAGCTCAATTTCTTCAAGGCGTTCAGACCTGCTTAGCGTTGGATTGTTTATTCCAACCAGTGGTGCCGCTGGTATTTGGGGGCCGTCCTGCCGGGCCTGCGCGGAAATTGCTTCGGCTGAAATTAATCAGGCCGGCGGAATTAATGGCCGTGAAGTGGTTTTAAAAATATTTGACGCAGGCGATACGCCGGCAATGGTTGCGGGCGCGGCCGAGGATTGTTTTTTCGACGGTGAGATTGATGCAATTGTCGGCATGCATACCAGCGATGTTCGTGAGGCGTTGGCAGGGGCCATTGGTAGTAAACTGCCTTATGTTTACACGCCGCTTTATGAGGGCGGCGAGCGCACGCCCGGGGTTTTTTGCATTGGAGAAACACCTGCCATGCAATTGCTGCCGGCGGCCAGTGGGCTTTCCGAGCGTTATAAACTCAAGCGCTGGTATCTGGTTGGAAATGATTATATCTGGCCGCGCGCCAGCAATGCGGTTTTCCGTAGAAATCTTGCTACCACCGGCGGCACGATCTGTGGTGAGAAATATCTGCCATTTGGTACGACCGATTTTGGTGATCTTTTGGATGACATTGCCGAAAGCAAGGCCGATGCGGTTTTGGTGTCGCTGGTGGGGAGCGATACAATTCAATTCAACAAACAATTTGGCCGCTCGAAAATCGTGCAGAAAATATTGCGGCTATCCTGTGCGATCGAGGAAAATGTTCTTTTAGGCATTGGGTCTGATTATAGCGATGGGCTGTTTGCGGTTTCGGGCTATTTCAGTGACATCAACACGGCGAAAAACAATTCATTCAAGGAACGCTATCACACGCGATATGGTGCGCCCGGGCCGCAGCTTAATTCCATCGGTCAGTCGATCTATGAAGGTATGCATTTTTTGAAGGCGCTTTCGGTTGAAAGTGAAACCACCGATTGGCGACAGGCAGATCAGAATATTGCCTATAATGGGACGCGAGATGCGGTGTTTTCCGCAAAGCAGGGCATGAACTCGACCATATTTCTAGCCGAGGCACATGGGCACAATCTGAAGGTCGTCGAAAGTTATCCGCTTAGCCGTTAGGACCTGCTCTGATTAATTTTGGTCAGGGCATTTTTACTTTCCTAGGAAAATAAAAATTGACTTCGAATGTTATTCGGTCAATTCTCGCGTTTGACCAAGGCTTGCTGATCAATCGTTTGAGGCAGGTTTTAGGTGAGTGCATAATTTCGCCTGCCTTTCGGTTTTTAATTTGAGTTGCCCAATAAATGATCACGGGGAATGGCAACGGGGAACACTAACGGGATTGGTAATGGATATTTTTATTTCGCTCATTGTGATTGTCGTTGTTGTGGCAATCGGTATTGCATTCTTGCAACGGTTTTATCGCAAGGCAACACGGGAACGGGCTTTAATCCGCACCGGTGCGGGTGGTGAATGCGTGGTACTTGATGGCGGCTTTCTGGCCCTGCCGTTTTTGCACCGGGTTGAGCAGATCAACATGCGAACCATGCGTTTGCAGATTCGCCGAATGGGCGAGAAATCTCTGATGAGCGAAGACCGGTTGCGACTGGATGCGGAAGTTGAGTTTTATCTGCGCGTTGAACCAACAATGGAAGGAGTGGCAACGGCGGCTCAATCACTTGGTGCGCGCTCGTTAAACCCGGATGAGTTGGGCAATTTGTTCAATGGCCGGTTTGTGGATGCCATGCAATCTGTTGTGGCGACCAAGACGATGGATCAGCTGCATGAGGACCGGGGCGGTTTTGTCAAGGAAGTTCGAGCAGCCCTTGCCGATGGAATGAAATCAAACGGATTGCGGCTGGAATCCGTATCGCTCACTCACCTTGATCAGGCGTCATTTGCCTCGCTGGATGAAAATAATGCGTTCAATGCAGTGGGTATGCGCCGCCTTGCGGAAGTGGTTTCTTCAAACAGGAAAAAGCGCGCTGAGATTGAAGCCGACGCTGATGTTTCCGTCCGTCAGGTTCAGTTAGACAGTTTGAAACGTAAATTGCTGATTGAGGAAGAGCAGAAGAAAGCAGAAATTCAACAGCTGCAAACAATAGAGTCTGCCAAGGCAAATTCGGCGGCTGCAACCGAGCTTTCCCGGCAAAATGCCCAGATGGAAGCGGATCAGGGTAAGATCGGGGCTGATCTCGAAACCCGCAGACGCGAAATTGAACGCGATAAGGAATTGCGCCAACATGAGGTGCAGGCATTACTCGCGGCTGAATCTGCCAAGATTGAAAGTCAGATTGCCCTGGCAAAAAAGCGGGCGGAAGAAAATGCTATTATTGCTGAAACAGAATTGTCGCGGGAATCGGTTATTGCGGCACAGGAAAAAATTCAGTCAGAAAAAGAACGCCTGGTTGCTGAGCGTGAGTTGAATGCAGCCCTGATTAAAACCCGCCAGCAAAGCCAGACCACCGAAGAACGCACTAAATCTGAGGTGAAAACACTGCTTGATACGGTGCAGGCTGAGGCAAAGGCCTCTGATTTACGCGCCGCTGCCAAGCGCTCAGAACTGGCTGCGGAAGCAGAAGGCAAGGCTGCGTTGATAAAGGCAGAAAATCAACTGGCCCCGGAAATCATTGCCATGAAGCTCGATATGCATAAGATGGATAGATTGCCGGAATTGGCTGAAAAAATGATGAAGCCGCTGGAAAAAATCGACTCCATCCGTATCAATCAGATTTCGGGCCTTGGCATTGGCGAGGGCGGGCAGGCGCAGGCCGGGCCAATTGATGGCGTTGTGGATGGTGCATTAAAACTTGCACTGCAAATGCCGGCCATGAAAAAAATCGGCAAGTCTGTCGGTGTAAATTTTGATTTTGATGAAAAAGTGGAGAAGAAAAAAAGGCCAACTAAACCGAGTGGAAAATCCAAAAAATAAAACCTCAAGGGAGAAGAAAATGAAAATTGATCGCAGAAAATTTGTGGCAGGAACAGCCGCCGCCGGCACTATGGCATTCCTGCCCAAAATGGCCATCGCGGGCGAGACCATCAAGGTAGGTTCTATCCTTGATACCTCCGGTATTTTTGACCTTTATGGCAAGCCAATGGACAAGGCCGTGACACTGGCCATTGAAGAATTAAATGCAGCCGGTGGTATTGCCGGTCGGAAACTTGAAAAAGTCGCCTATGACACTCAATCCAATATGGCGCTCTATACGCAGTTTGCTCAAAAGCTAACCCGTCAGGACAAGGTGGATGTGGTGCATGGGGGCATTCTTTCCGCTTCCCGCGAAGCTATTCGCCCAACTTTGCGCAAGTCGAAAACCCTGTATTTCTACAATGTTCAATATGAGGGTGGCGTTTGCGACCGCAATATTTTCTGCACCGGAGTAACACCTGCCCAGCAGGCGGAAGTTCTGGTGCCCTATGCGATGGAAAAATGGGGCAAGAAAATCTACATTCTGGCCGCTGATTATAATTATGGCCAGATCACCGCCAAGTGGATTGAGCACTATGCCGGTAAAGCCGGTGGCTCCGTTGTAAAGACGGATTTCTTCCCGCTTGATGTGGCTGATTTTGGATCAACTATTGCCAAGATTCAGGAAGCTGCACCAGATATGATCATGTCGGCGCTGGTTGGTGGTGCGCATCTTTCATTTTATCGCCAGTGGGCGGCTGCCGGAATGAACAAGAAAATTCCTATGGCTTCCACCACGCTTGGTGCTGGTAATGAGCAGGTTGTTTTGACCAAGGAAGAGGGTGACGGCATTTTGCTGGCCTATTCCTTCTCGAAGGAACTTGATCGGCCTGAAAACAAGGTGTTTTTGGATAAGTGGCAAAAACGCTTTGGTTCGACCGACGACATTCACGAGCTTGCGGTTGCGACCTATCAGGGTATGCATTTGTGGGGTGCTGGCGCTAACAAAGCCGGCTCAGTGGAGCGTGACAAAGTGGTGGAAGCGCTGGAATCAGGTGTTAGTATTATCGGCCCTAGCGGCAAGATTACCGTTGACCCCAAAACCCATCATGTGGTGACCGATGTGCATATTGTTGAGGTTGGCGATCAAAAAATGAACGTGGTCAAAAGCTATGATCAGCGCCAACCGGTTGATACCCAGGCAGTGTGCGATTTAAGCGCCAATCCGGGTGATACAACTCAATATGAAATCAAGATTTAGTTCGCTCATTATTGAGTTAAACCTTGAATGAGGGCCGGAACCGTGTGGAACCGGCCCCAATATCTCCGGGATTGAAATATGGATTATGCCGCGGTTGTGATCGTGGAGGTGTTTTACGGTATCTCTGTACTGGTTTTGATCAGTGCGGGGCTGGCTGTTGTATTCGGTATGATGCGGGTGATTAATCTTGCGCATGGGGAATTTATAACGTTGGGCGGTTATGCAGCGATTACCGCCCATTCGCTGGGTGTGCCGATATTTATCTCGACCTTGATTGTTGCACCGATTGTGGTGGCGATATTCGGGCTGGTCGTAGAACGGCTGATTGTACGTTTTCTTTATGGGCGGTTGATCAATACCATGCTCGCCACATGGGGGTTGAGCCTGTTGATGATTGGTGGAATGACCATGATTTTTGGCAATACGACAACGGGTATTCCAACCCCGATTTCAGGCTTTACGCTTGGGCGCTATCAGATGAGCGGCTATAATCTGTTTGTCATTTTCATGGCCATTGTTACGGTAATCATAATTTACGGGGTTTTAAAAACCACGCGCGCCGGGCTTATCGCGCGCGGTGCTATGCAGAACCCTGAAATGGCCAATGCATTTGGCTATAATACCTCACGCATTTATATGCTGACCTTTACCGCAGGCGCTGCCCTTTCCGGGCTTGCCGGTGGCGTTATGGCACCATTGGTTGGGCTTAACCCTGCCTCGGGTGCCAATTATATTGCAAAGGCTTTTATTACGGTGATTTCCGGCGGCACCTCTGTGGTTTCCGGGCTTCTATCCAGCGCCACCTTGTTTGGCTCGGTTTCGCAGATTGTCACCTTTATTTCCACATCGGTGGTGGGCGAAATTGCGCTGCTGATTGCGGCGGTCATTTTGCTTCGATTGCTGCCAACTGGCATAACCGGTCGGTTCTTGAAGGGTCGGGTGTAACGTGGGTGGTTTGAAAGAAATTGCGCTCACCATAATCGTGGGACTGTTGTTGATGGCTCTGCTGCCATTGGGTGTAGATACCTTCACCCTGACCGTGCTTTGTATTTATGCCCTGCTGGGTCTCTCCCTTGGTTTCATCTGGGGGTTTGGCGGCATATTGTGTTTTGGGCAGGCAGCCTTTTTCGGGCTTGGGGCCTATGCCTATGCGATTGCGGCGATAAATTTCGGTACGCCCTGGGCGCCGTTTTTTATTGCCATTATATTCCCGGCGCTTATTGCAGCAGTCTTTGGCGGCATGTTGTTTTTCGGTCGGCTGAACGATGTTTATCTTGCTGTTCTGACACTGGTATTTACGCTGATCCTGTACAAGTTCATGAATGTGACAGCGGGTGAAAACTACATTATCGGCAAGGCTCGGCTTGGTGGCTATAATGGCATACCCGGGTTTGAAACCCTGTCGCTGCCCTGGGACCCTTCTGAATATATTTATGGCGATAGCCTGTTTTATTTCTCGCTCAGCTTGCTTTTGCTGGTCTTTCTGGGGCTGCGCTGGTTGCTCAAAAGCCCGTTTGGCCGGGTGATGATCGGGGTGCGTGAAAATGAGCTGCGGGCCGAATTGATGGGTTATGATGTTCGCCTGATCAAAACTGCTGTGTTCGCCATTGGTGGCGGTGTTGCAGGTCTTGCGGGTTGCCTTTACGCAAATTGGGCAGAGATTGTTACGCCAAACCTGTTTTCGCTTGGCCAATCGGCCGAGGTGATTATTTGGGTTATCGTCGGTGGTGCCGGAACCCTGTTTGGGCCCATTTTGGGGGCGGCGATTATGGGCTATATGAAATTCCTTTTGGGCCAGCAAAGCCTGATTGATAACACGCTGGTGATGGGGGCTGTGCTGGTTCTGGCGGTGCTGCTTTTGCCGCGCGGAATATTCCCTGTTATCGCTGATCGGTTTACCCGCAAAACCGGTCGCGAGCGCACCACTAGAAGCAGATCTTCGCGAAAACGCCCGACCAGAAAGCGTCATCGCAGAAGGGAGGGTTCCAATGAGCAATAATATTGTGGTTGAAGCCCGTGATCTAACGGTTCGTTTTGACGGTGTGGTGGCGCTGGACAATGTTAATTTGAAATTACAGCGCAATGAATTGCGCTGTCTTATCGGGCCAAACGGGGCTGGCAAAAGCACCTTTTTTAAATGCCTGGCGGGCATGCAGCTGCCAACCAGCGGCGAAATGATTGTCGAGGGTGAGGCCACCACCGGTTATGATCCGTTTCGGGTTGCACGGCTTGGCATCGGCATCAAGACGCAGGTGCCTAGTGTGATGGACGGGCTTTCGGTTCATGAAAATATCTGGCTGGCTGCACGGCGTACCCAGAGCACGCGCAAGGCCAACGGAATTGTTGATGATATTCTGGGACGGCTGAAACTGGGCGATCTTGCGCGGCAGGATGTTTCCACACTTGCCCACGGACAACGCCAGATTGTTGAACTGGGTATCGTGCTTGCGGGCGACCCCTGGCTGGTTTTGCTGGATGAACCAGCGGCGGGTCTGACCGGTGATGAGGTGGAGCGCATGGTCAATGTAATTAAGGAAATCAACGATTATGCAACGCTGATCGTGGTTGAACACGATATGCATTTTATTCGGCAAATTGCCAAAATGGTCACCGTATTCCATCAGGGCCGGGTGCTGATCGAGGAAGATGTGGACACGGTCTTAAGCGATCCGATTGTCCGCGATGTTTATCTGGGTAAACGCCGATGAATGAAATCGACAAGCAGATGATATTGGAAGTTTCGGCATTGCGCAGTGGCTATGGGGCAATACCGGTGCTTCATGGGGCAGAGCTTGCTGTAGCCGAAGGCTCAATCATTGGTATTCTTGGCCATAATGGCATGGGAAAATCCACCCTGTTAAAAACCATTATGGGCTATTTGCCGGTGACCAGCGGGCAGGTGAAGTTTGATGGTGAAAATATCACGACGCTGCCGGTGCATGAACGCGCGCGGCTTGGCATTGGGTATGTTCCGCAGGATCGGGGAATTTTTACCCAGTTGAGCGCTATTGATAATCTGCGGTTTGCCTGGAGTGAGGATACTTCAGAATATCCGCTTGATGAGGCGATCGAACAGACATTAGTTGAATTTCCACGGCTTAAACCCCTGCTTACCCGATCCGCTGGCGCACTGAGTGGCGGAGAGCAACAAATTCTGGCCATTGCCCGTTGTTTGATTGCAGAACCCTATTTGCTTTTGCTGGATGAGCCGACCGAGGGCATTCAGCCTTCTATCATTGACGAGATTGCAGAGACGTTGAACTCCTTGCGGGACAATCGCGGGCTGAGCGTTGTGGTGGTTGAGCAAAATCTGGATTTTCTGACCGATCTTTGCGACCGGCTGGTGATTTTTGAGCGCGGCGAAGTGAAGGTTGATCTTGCGACCAATGAAACCGATTCCGCCAGCCTGATTGATGAATTTGTCGGCCTTGGTGCAGGTCGCATGACAAAGGGCGCTCAGTCTCCAACCAGCACTGGCTCAACTGCTCAAAGCAAACATTTATCGGCGCAAGAGCGGCCACAAATTTCAACCGAAATCCCGGCTACGACTGCCGGTAAGGAGGCTTATATGACGGTAAGACGCCCAACGCTGCAACAGATGCGCGACGTATCATCGGGCCTTGGCATGACCATGTCAGATGCCGAACTTGGCGAATATATGGAATTGATGGAGGCCAATTTTCAATCTTACGATTTGATTGATTCAATGCCGGATGAATTGCCCAAGGTTAAATATCCGCGCACGCCGGGCCATCGCCCCTCAACGGCTGAAAATCCGATGAACGCCTGGTATGTGAAATCTGAAATACGCGGTGCCGTGTCCGGCCCGCTGGAAGGGCGAACAATTGTGTTGAAGGACAATGTCTGCCTTGCAGGCGTACCGATGATGAATGGCTCCTCGACGCTTGAGGGCTATACGCCGGATATTGATGCAACCATTGTTACCCGTATTCTCGATGCCGGTGGCACCATTGTCGGCAAGGCCCATTGTGAACATTTTTGCCTTTCCGGTGGTAGCCACACCAATTCAACCGGCCCGGTGCATAATCCCTACAAGGTGGGTTATTCAGCAGGCGGGTCGTCTTCCGGTTCCGGCGCGCTGGTGGGCGCTGGTGAAGTTGATATGGCAATCGGCGGTGATCAGGGCGGGTCTATCCGCATTCCAGCATCATTTTGCGGGTGTTATGGGATGAAGCCAACCCACGGGCTGGTGCCCTATACCGGTATCATGCCGATTGAACCGACGATTGATCATACCGGACCGATTACTCAAAATGTGTCGGATAACGCCCTGTTTTTGGAAGTGCTTGCCGGTGATGACGGGCTTGATCCGCGCCAATATGCACCCAGAACCGACCGCTACACTGAAGCGCTTGGGCGCGGTGTTGGTTCGATGCGCATTGGTGTTGTGCGCGAGGGCTTTGGCTTTGAAAACAGTGAAGCAGATGTGGACCAGAAAGTGCGCGATGCGGCAGCGAGCTTTGCCAAACTGGGTGCGGTGGTTGAAGATGTATCCATCCCGATGCATTTGCAGGGGGCGGCGATCTGGACCCCGATTGCGCTTGAGGGTCTGACCGATACTATGATGCACGGCAATGGTTTCGCCACCGGCTGGAAAGGGCTTTATGTCACCAGCTTGCTGGATGCCCATTCCAATTGGCGCAACCGGGCTGATGAGTTATCAAAGTCGCTGAAAATTTCCATGTTTGTTGGCGAATATATGCAAAAGCATTATCGGGGCCATTATTATGCCAAGGCGCAAAATTTAAGCCGTCGGCTCCGGGCAGCTTATGATGATCTGCTGGCACGCTATGATCTGCTGTTAATGCCGACCCTGCCGATGAAGGCAACGCCTATTCCGCCGGCTGATGCGTCTATTTCCTTGACGGTGCAACGGGCCTTTGAAATGGTTGGCAATACCGCCCCCTTTGATGCGACCGGCCATCCGGCGATGAGCATACCTTGCGGCATGAGCCAGGGTCTACCCGTTGGTATGATGTTGATTGGCAAACATTTCAACGAGAGCACGATTTACCGGGCGGCCCACGCATTCGAGCAATCCGGCGACTGGAAAGATATGTAATGTCCTATTCAACCATTGATGATTTATCCAAGCCGATAACATCGCTGGATGGTTCGGCAAATAAAGCGAGTGGTGATATGGCCGATTTAAAACCACAAGATGGTTCCTATGTGCGGGGTGATACCTCCAACCCCTTATGGCGCAAAACTATTTTTCAGGTGTTGAAAGATACGGCATCTGAATTTGGCCACCGCGATGCAGCTATATTCTGCCAGCATGATGTGCGCTGGACATGGAACCAGCTTTTAAGCAAATGCGATGATCTGGCATCCGGACTTTTGGCGCTGGGGTTAAAACCCGGCGATCGGGTGGGCATCTGGTCGCCTAATCGACCGGAATGGCTGTTGATACAATTTGCCACCGCGCGGGTGGGGATTATTCTGGTCAATATCAACCCGGCCTACCGCACCTATGAGCTTGAATATGCGCTGAATAAATCCGGCTGCAAGGCTTTGGTTTTAGCGGAGAATTTTAAAACCAGCGACTATGTGGCGATGTTGCGCGAACTTGCGTCGGAAATAGATAATTGCGAGCCGGGCGCGCTTAATTCTACAAAACTGCCTGCGTTAAAATCGGCCATCGTCACTGGCGATAATGCGCCAAATGGTTTTTTTGCCTTTGATGATGTGATGAAAATGGCTGGCCCGGCGCACCGAATGCGGCTTGATGAAATGTCGGCTGGTCTTGATCCCGATGATCCGATCAACATTCAGTTCACATCCGGCACCACCGGCTCGCCCAAGGGGGCAACGCTGACCCATTATAATATCGTCAATAATGCGCGGTTTGTGGTTGGTACGATGGGTTTTTCTGAAAATGATAAATTATGCATTCCGGTGCCGCTTTATCATTGTTTCGGCATGGTTATGGGCACGCTTGGTTGCGCCACCACCGGGGCGGCGATGGTGTTTCCGGCAGAGGCGTTTGATCCTATTTCGACATTAAAGGCCATCAGCCAAGAGCGCTGCACGGCGCTTTACGGGGTGCCGACGATGTTTGTTGCCATGTTGGAATCGCCGGAAGTTGCACAAAGTGATTTCTCCTCGTTGCGCACCGGCTGTATGGCGGGCGCGCCTTGCCCGATTGAAATTATGAAACGGGTGGTTGGCGAAATGAACATGAAAGAGGTTACCATCGCCTATGGCATGACCGAGACCAGCCCGGTTTCGTTTCAATGCCATGCGGATGATCCGCTGGACAAGCGGGTTTCCACCGTTGGCCGCATTCACCCGCATGTGGAGGTGAAGGCGATTGATGAAAACGGCAAGATCGTGCCAGTGGGCGAACCGGGCGAATTGTGCACCCGTGGCTATAGCGTTATGCGCGGTTATTGGGATGATGATGAGCGCACGAATGAGAGCATTGATCAATCCGGCTGGATGCATACGGGCGATCTGGCGACGATTGATGAAGATGGTTATTGCGCCATTGTTGGCCGGGTAAAGGATATGCTTATTCGGGGCGGTGAAAATATCTATCCGCGGGAAGTGGAGGAGTTTTTGTTTACTCATCCAAAGGTGGCCGAAGTGCAGGTGTTCGGGGTGCCGGATGAAAAATATGGCGAAGAGGTTTGCGCGTGGATTGTGCTTAAGCCTGATACCAGCGCCGATGAGGCGGAGATCCGCGAGTTTTGCAAGGGTAAAATTGCTCATTATAAGGTGCCGCGCTATGTGCGATTCAAGTCAGAATTGCCAATGACAGTGACCGGCAAACCGCAGAAATTTATTATGCAAAATGCGATGATTGAGGAATTGGCGAGTTAAAGTTTCACACTTTGGACATCTCATTGAATCTGGTTAGAGTGTAAACCTGTTAGGCAAATTACACGGTTGGATCAATGAATTATACGCTTGGAATTGACATTGGCACTTTTGAATCCAAGGGTGTGCTGGTCGATGTAAATGGCAAAATTATTGCCTCGGCATCGCAACCGCATAAAATGCTGGTGCCACAACCTGGTTGGGCCGAACACCGGGCCGATGAGGATTGGTGGCATGATTTTTGCCAAATTTCCCAAAGCCTGCTGGCGCAATCCGGTATTGATTCTACTGATATAAAATGCGTTTCCTGCAGCGCCATTGGCCCCTGCATGTTGCCGGTTGATGGTGATGGCAAACCGCTCATGAATGCGGTGCTTTATGGGGTGGATGGCCGTGCGGCGCTTGAGATTGAGGAATTGACCTCGCGAATCGGCGAAGCGCGTATTTTGGAAAAATGCGGCAATGCACTGACCTCGCAATCGGTTGGTCCGAAGATTTTATGGCTTAAGCGGAACCGGCCGGAGCTTTATCAGAAAACCGCAAAATTCCTCACCTCGTCGTCCTATCTGGTGTTCAAACTAACCGGTGAAATGGTAATTGATCATCACACGGCCGCAGGCTTCAGTCCGCTTTATGATGCGGATAAACAGGCGTGGACCGATGAACTTTCAGACGACATTATTCCGCTCGACAAGCTGCCAAAGCTGATGTGGACGACAGAAATTTCCGGGTATATTACTGATGCTGCATCTATTGAAACCGGGCTGGCCATTGGTACGCCGGTGACGACCGGTACGATTGATGCGGCTTCCGAAGCAATCAGTGTCGGGTTGCGCGCCAAGGGCGATATGATGATGATGTATGGATCGACCATATTCATCATTACGCTCACTGAAAACCGGGTGCGTGACGGGCGCTTGTGGTATGCGCCCTGGCTTTATCCCGGTGGCCATGCCTCGATGGCGGGGCTTGCGACCAGCGGCACGCTGACCCATTGGTTCCGTGATCAATTTGCCCGCGAGCTTACCAAGGAGGAGGCGTTTCCGGTGCTTGCACAAGAGGCGGAGGTCTCGCCGCCCGGTGCCAAAGGCCTGTTGCTTTTGCCATATTTTTCCGGTGAGCGCACGCCCATTCACGATACCAATGCATCGGGTACATTTTTCGGGCTTAACCTCACCCATACGCGCGGAGATATGTATCGCGCTCTGTTGGAAGGCATTGCCTATGGCACCTGCCATGTGCTTCGAACCTACAAGCAGGTTGGTGAAACCCCATTGCGGCTTTTAGCCGTTGGTGGTGGTACAAAAAACCGGCTTTGGCTACAGGCGACCTCTGATATTGGCGGGTTGGATCAAATTATCTGCGAAAACACGTTTGGTGCATCTTTCGGTAATGCATTTTTGGCCGCATGTGCCATTGGCGCGGCAAAACCAGAAGACATAGACCGGTGGAACCCGGTTGCCTCCACCATTAGGGCTAAGGCAAATCCTGCCTACGAAAAGCAATATAAACTGTTCCGCAGGCTTTATGAGCAGACCAAGGATATTTCTGCGGAGTTATAAGAATAATTTATTTAGGCCGCGAAGAGCGGCCCGGCGCTTATGCGCCGCGTTCGCGCAGGCCCGTGCGAAGCAAGGAACAGCCGTGAGCGAAAGAAGCGCCTTTATTTACCGGCACCCGATGCCATGCCCTTGATGATATAACGCTCAAGCACAATGCCGATAACGACCAGTGGAAAGATTGCAGCGCCGGAGAGGGCTGCCATCGACCACCAGTTTATACCTTGAGAACCGGTTTGGCTGGCGACCATGACGGGCAGGGTTTTTGCTTCTGTACTGGTTAAGAGGGCGGCGAAAAAATATTCATTCCAGGTCAGCACCAGCGACAGGATAAAGGCCGCGACCAGCCCCGGCAAAGCAATCGGCAAAACGATCGTAAAGAACGAGCCCCAGACTGAAAGACCATCCACCAGAGCTGCCTCTTCTACTTCCACTGGAATTGCGGCGAACTGATCGCGCATGATCCAGATGACAATTGGTAATACAGTCAGCGCATAAAGCAGGATTAGGCCAATGTGGGTATCGAGTAAGTCCAGTTCCTTGTATAAAACCAGAAAGGGCAGGGCCAGCACCACCGGCGGGAGGATGAGCTGGCTGAGGAAAAAGAACGAAATATCCGGATTGCGCATGAAACCGAATTTATAATTGAAACGCGAAAGGCCGTAAGCGGCGAAAGAACCCAGCACCAGCGCCAGAGAGGATGAGCCTAACGCCGCATAGGCGGAGTTAACGATGCGTTTGACAAATTCTTCGCGAACAGTGGATTCCAGTCCGATTGTTGCAGGCGACATGCCAAGCGATTTCCAGCCCAGCCATTTGGGCGTGTAATCCCACCAGGGGATCATATTGCCACGCATCACATCGGGGGCGATTTTAAATGATGTCGTAATCGTCCAGTAAATTGGAAACAGGCAAATAATCGTCCAGAAAATCAATATTCCATAGATCACAATGCGCTTGCTCAACCACTTTGTTTTGTGGCTAAGATCGCTCTGACTATCGTGAAATATTTGCGTTTCCGCCATTATTTAACTTTCTGCACGTGGCACCATTCGGTGTTAATATCTCGGGTTCATCCAGCGGTCGACCAGCTTCATAAAAATGGTAATCGCAATGACAATCAGCACCAGATAAACCATTGCCAGCAGCGTGCCATAACCGACATTGGAGCGGTCGCGGTATTCGCGGAATATAAAGCTGGTAACGGAATCGGTGGCGCCCCCCGGCCCCCCGGATGTTACATTGATGATGATGTCGGCAAGTTTTAGTTTGAAGATGATGCGGATTAAAATTGCGGTGATCGAAATTGGCAGCATCAGCGGGAATGTAACCTGCCAAAAGGCCTGCCAGGGCGATGCGCCATCAACAATGGCAGCTTCTTTTACTTCCTTTGGAATGGCCTGAAGGCCGGCCAAAATCATGATCATCATGAAGGGAATAAAGGTCCATGCATCCATGATCATAATGGTGGACCGAGCGATTTCTGCTGAACCAAAGAAGGACGGGTTTTCCCAACCGAGCCAGCGGGCAAGGCGGGCCAGGGGGCCAAACCGAACCTCCAGCATGGATTTGCCAACCATCCATGAAACGGCAACAGGTGAAAGCATCAGCGGCATCAGGAACGCAACGCGAAAGAACTTTTGGGCGCGGATTTCAGAATTTAGTATCAATGCCAGCCCAAACGCGATGGCATATTCGACAATGATTGCCAGCGTATAATAGACCATGTTTTTAAGTGCGTTCCAGTAGAACGGGTCGGCCCACATTTGCCGGACATTATCCAGCCCGTTGAACTTTCGTCCATCCAGCGAGGCAAGGTTCCAGTCTGAAAATGAAATGGACAGGCCAAACAATAGCGGGAAAACCACCATTGAGACGACGAATAAAACGGCTGGTAGCACAAACAGCGCGCGCTTGCCCTGTTCGCCGCGAATGATAACCTGTGATGCGCAAAGACAAATGGCCCATAAAATATAGGCATAGAGAACCGGCCGCCAATTGTCGAAACCAAATGAGGTTTTCTCATATTCAAATAGGGTTTGAACAAGCACAATGGCCAAAAATAATCCGGCTGAACCCCAAACCAAAAAGCGCCCGAAGGCTGCGCGACGGGGGGTAATATGGTCAGATGTGACCACATGGAGAAGATCTGCCTGGCTGTTCATTTACAGTGTAATTTTCTAAAATGTTGGAAAAGAACCGGCGACTGCTCGCCGGTCCTGAATTGTTTGGATATTGATCACATGCCAAGTGACGATTTATAGAGTTTCGTCTGGCTTTCACGGCCAATCTGGTCGGTGATTTTATCCCAAGCGGCTGCAATCGCATCCGCACCTTCCTGTGCCGATTTGTATTGGCCGGCATAGATTTTGGCCAATTCATCTTCCGCTACTGAATAATATTGGAAGATGCCCGGAATGCGTGGTTCAATTGCCGCATTCGGATGGTTGTAGCTGTCAGCTTCAGATGCGAGATAATCCTTGATGAACGCCTCATCATAGCCTGCGCCAACCCATTCGGAAATATTGAAATGTGATTTCCGGTATGGCTGGAAACCGGATGGATAGGCAGATGCCCAAAGCGACAGGTCTTTTCCGCCAAGGTGAGCGGCAGCCGACCAGGCGGCCTTGTGCTTCTTGGCATCAGAATCTACCCGCGCCATCACATAAACACCCCAGCCGATATAGGCCATGTTTGGTGCATAATTCGGGCCGGAAGATAGTGTTTCCCACTTGCTTTCCTTGTGGTTCCAAACGTCGTCAGAACCAGGCAGAATAGAGAAACCTGTCACGTCACCCACCACGGAAGTATCCGATGTTTTAGCGCTTGAACCGATGTCGCCCCACCAGCTTAACATAGAGCCGGTGCCGGCAAGAAACTGTTGGAAGCCGGTTGTGCCAGGGTCTGCATTGATCTGGTCGGTTGGCTGTGTATCCAACACATCCAACACATCCTGAATGGCGCGAACCCATGCGGCATTGTTAACGCGCGGAGACATATCTTCCGGGTTAAACAACCATGCGGGATCATCTGGATGTTTGGCGTAAGCCGTTGCACGCGATGCCAGGAAGTAGAAGCCAAAGCCGCCCCAGCCCTTCAGAGGGTCAAGATAACCGTGGGCAGCAAGACCAGAAAGCGGGTCTTTTTTGCCCTTCAGGAATTTGGTGACCTCCTGAACTTTTTGCCAGGTTGCTGGCACTTCCCATTCGCCCTTGTGACCTTCCGCCTTCCAGGCGGCGGCAAAATCTGCATTGGAGAAATAGTCGGTGCGGTAGTTGAAATTATGGCAATCACCATCAATTGAGACCCGGTAGGTTTTGCCACCCCAGGTGCCAACCGGATCTTTCAGGTAATCAACATAGTCATCCATATCAATGACCTTTTTAACCCAGTCTGGCATCTCGGAGGCAAGGCCGCGGCCTGTTACATCGCCTTCAAATGGCGCACCCATTTCGATGATGTCGAAATCAACGGTTTTGGTGGCGATAGACTGTTGCAGGCGGGCGTTATAATCGGCCTGAGCCAGGTCAACCCAGTTGATTTTTGCCCCGGTATATTTTTCCCACGGCTTAAGGAAGCCACGGAACAAAAAGTTATGCAGGTTCTGGTTGTTGAGGCCCATAAATGTAAGCTCAACTCCGGCGAACTCGCCTTCTTTGACAATTTCTTTTGTCGGACCGAGGGTCATTTCTCCAACCTTTTGCCAATCGGCATCAGAAGGTGAACCTTTGCCAACGCCCGGAATTTTCAAAATGGCGGCGCGAAGGGCAGCACCCTCATGTGCGGCAGACCAGGCGGGACTTGTGCCCATTGCGACACTAAAACCACCGGCAGCTGCAATCGCGCCTGCACTTGCGGCACCTTTGAGCATGTTTCGGCGGCTCATTTGCGCCTGCACGATTTGATTATATAATTTAACCTTCATAGATATTCCTCCCAGTTACTATTGTTACAATCTGAGGCTTCGCTTGTGTGCAAATGACTGGTGCTAAATTAGCCAATTGGGGTGTGAAATGCGAAGTGCATCACTCTAAATTGTGGCGAGGGATGCCAGACTAATATATTAATAGTTTCAGTGTTATCCCCGCTTGTCAAGCGTCTAACATGTTAGTAAGGTCGATGGCTCGACCACCGGTGATGGATTAGAAGTTATTGGGTATCCAGCGCCAAAATTATTATAAAACGGGGGCAAAATGGCCGAAGTAACCATACGCGGTATTCGAAAAAATTATGGGGCGCTTGAGGTGCTTCATGGTTTTGATGTGGATATTGCGGATGGTGAATTTGTCGTGCTTGTGGGGCCATCAGGGTGTGGTAAATCCACACTATTACGCATGATTGCCGGGCTTGAGGCGATAACATCCGGGACAATTCAACTGGGTGACCGGGTGGTGAATAATCTGCCACCGGCTGAGCGGGATATTGCGATGGTTTTCCAAAACTATGCGCTTTATCCGCATAAAACGGTCGCCGCCAATATGGCTTTTTCCTTACGTATGCGCGGAATGGATAAAAAAGAAATTAAGGCACGTGTGGACAATGCTGCTGGAATTTTGGGGCTTGAACCCTATCTTGATCGCTATCCGCGCGCGCTTTCCGGCGGGCAAAGGCAGAGGGTTGCCATGGGTCGGGCAATTGTTCGTGACCCTCAGGTATTTTTGTTCGATGAGCCCTTGTCAAATCTCGATGCCAAATTACGTGTGCAGATGCGCAGCGAAATTCGCGCCCTGCATCAGCGGCTTCGTACAACGATGGTTTATGTGACCCATGATCAGGTTGAAGCGATGACAATGGCCGACAAAATCGTGGTGATGCAGGATGGCTATATTGAGCAAATCGGCTCGCCGCTGGAACTCTATGATTATCCGGTCAATAAATTTGTTGCAAGTTTTATCGGCTCGCCGTCAATGAACCTTTTGGACGGTGTTGTTCGCAGGGGAGACGTGTTTGAGGTTGAAATATACGGGGTTCGTATTGCCTGTCGCGATATAGATGGACTTGATGAAGGACAAAATGTGACCCTTGGAGTGCGGCCTGAACATCTGGAAATATCTGATAGCGGCATAGGTGCAACTGTTTCGCTGGTGGAACCCACCGGGGCCGAAACCCATGTGATCATGAAATTCGGCGACCAGGATATTGTTGCGGTATTTAAAGAGCGTCACAATTTTAAACCGGGCCAGGATATTTTCCTAACGGTAAAGCCGGAATTTGTTCATATTTTCGATGGAGAAAGTGGCAAACGCCTGTCTTAATGTTACGTCTTAGGACTGTTGAACTATTTGAGGAGAAGCAAAATGCTGAAAGGAATTGATCCGAGATTGAACGCGGATGTGCTTTATGCGCTGCGATCAATGGGGCACGGGGATGTGTTGATCATTGCGGATACTAATTTCCCCTCGCACTCGGTTGCCAGTGAAACCACATTCGGTGAATTGCTGCGCATGGATAATTTGACGTCGGCCGAGGCGATAGGGGCCGTGTTATCTGTTATGCCACTGGATACTTTTGTCGATGATTTTGCCGGTCGAATGGAAGTTGTCGATGCGCCCGATGAGGTGCCGCAAGTGCAGCAGGAAGTTCAGGAAGCAATTAATCATGCCGAAGGTGCCGAGCGAAAGATGGTCTCTATTGAGCGGTTTGCCTTTTATGACATGGCCCGGGAAGCCTACGCCGTAATCCAGACCGGAGAGCGGCGGTTTTACGGCTGCTTCATGTTGCGCAAAGGGGTCATTCCTCCTGAAGAAATGAGTTAGATATATGGCTGGTGAAATTGTAATTCTCGGGGTTTTCGTTGCCGATACCAGCTATCGGGCGGATCGTCCGCCTGAAATGGGCGAAACCATAATGGGCAATTCTTTTGCGCTCGGGCCGGGCGGTAAGGGTTCCAATCAGGCGGTTGCTGCTGCGATGGCCGGAGGTGATGTTCATTTCCTGTCGAAACTTGGTAAAGATCCATTTGCTGATATGGCATTGGACATATGGAAAAAAGCCGGGGTTACGCCGCAGGTCAGTCACCATTCTGACAGCTATACCGGGGCTGCATACATTTTTATTGAAGAGGCTAGTGGCAACAACGCAATCATTGTTTGTCCGGGAGTGGCCGGAACTATTTCGCCAGCTGATATAGATAAAAATGCTGATCTGATTGCCAATGCGGCGATTTTTGTAACCCAGCTTGAACAGCCGCTTGATGCGGCGTTGCACGCGTTGCAGATAGCAAAAAATGGTGGCGCAAAGACCATTCTTAATCCGGCACCGGTAACGGATTTACCGGGGGGTATGTTGGCGCTTTGCGATTATGTGACACCCAATGAGACCGAGACCGAGGGCATTACCGGCATTGCCGTTCATTCGGTGGAGGATGCAAAAAAGGCGGCGCTTGCCCTGCTTGAAAAAGGTGTGGGGGCGGCGGTCATTACGCTAGGCGAAAATGGTGTACTTTACCGTGACCGCGAGCAGGTGGTTCATGTGCCGGCAATTATTGCCGGACCAGTGGTGGAAACAACAGGTGCGGGGGATGCCTTCAACGGTGGCTTTGCAACGGCGCTTTCCCGGGGTTTTTCGCCTATTGAAGCGGTGAAATTTGGCTGCGCGACAGCCGGAATTTCTGTTACCCGTGCAGGCACAGCCCCTTCGATGCCCGCGTTGAATGAGATTGAAGAATTACTGGCCAAAACTTAAATTGAGGAGCAGCTTATGACGCTGAAAACACGGCATTGGGACAGGCTTGAAAATGGTGGTGTTAGTTTCACCGAACTTGGCATGGGCACTGCCCCGCTTGGAAACCTTTATCGGGCGATTAGCGATGAGGAAGCCCACAATGTACTGACCTTGGCATGGGATGCGGGCATCCGCTATTTTGATACAGCACCGCTTTATGGATTCGGGCTTTCGGAAACCCGGGTCAATCGTTTTTTGCGCGGCAAGCCCCGCGATGAATATATTTTGTCCACCAAGGTCGGCCGGTTGTTAAAAGCCGCCACAGCTGAAACCCGTGACGGTATTGGCAAATGGTTCGATGTTCCCAATCGTAAAGAGGTTTATGATTATGGCTATGACGGGGTCATGCGCTCGGTTGAATTTTCGCTGGAGCGGTTGGGTGTTGAGAGGATAGATATTCTCTATGCTCATGATATTGATTTGGCCAATCATGGTTCGCAAGAAGTGTTGAATGAAAAATATAACGAGCTGATGGGCGGTGGCTACAAGGCACTGGTTGAATTGCGTGATCAGGGGGTTATCAAGGCCTTTGGGGCCGGTGTGAATGAATGGCAGCCTTGCCAATATCTGGCTGAACGGGGTGACTTTGATCTGTTTTTGCTGGCTGGTCGTTATACGTTGCTTGAGCAGGAGGCGCTCGACAGCTTTTTGCCGCTTTGTGAAGAGCGCGGCATCGGGATAGTTATTGGTGGTGCCTATAATTCCGGCATATTGGCGACCGGGCCGGTTGAAGGGGCGTGGTTTGACTATGATATTGCGCCGGCTGAAATCCTTGAGCGGGTGGGGAGAATTCAAGCCGTATGTGAGGCGCATAATGTGCGTATGGTGGATGCTGCCTTTCAGTTTCCGCTTGCTCATCCAAGTGTGGTTTCTGTCATTCCCGGCGGGCAGGGGGTTGATGAAATGGTGTCGAATATTGAGGCCGCCAGGGCTGAAATTCCACCAGCCCTTTGGGCGCAGCTAAAGTCTGAGGGCTTAATGCGCCAGGATGCACCGGTGAATGTCGGAGATTGAGGCAATAATATTATGGTTCAAATAGATGCCCACCAACATTACTGGCAGCCAAAGCGTGGTGATTACGATTGGATGCCGATGGATAATAAGGTGCTGGCGCGCGCCTATGGACCTGAGGATCTGGCCCCGCATCTTGCCGCTCATGGAATTGAGAAAACCGTTTTGGTGCAGGCGGCGGCAACAATTTACGAGAGCGAATATATGCTTGGCCTAGCTGATGCAACGCCAAGTGTTGCCGGGGTGGTTGGCTGGGTGGATTTCGAAAAGCCCGATCATATTGAGCACTTAGAACGGCTTGCCGCACACCCCAAATTTTTGGGCGTTCGCCCGATGATACAAGATATTGCAGATGTGAACTGGATGTTACGCGACGATGTGCAATGGGGATTTCAGGCAATCATTGATCTTGATTTAACTCTGGATGCTTTGGGCTTTCCTATTCATCTGGAGAACTTTCTTATATTGCTGGAACGCTATCCGACCATGCGGGTGGTGGTTGATCATTGCATGAAGCCGCAGATCAGGGATCATGCATCTAACCCGCAGGTGTATCAATTCTGGGCCGATGGCATTAGCAAATTGGCCGAGCGCACCAATGCCTGCTGCAAATTTTCCGGTCTGGTAACCGAGGCAGCAGAGGGTTGGGTAATGGAAGACATTCGCCCCTTTGCCGAGCATATTATCGGCAGCTTTGGCGCGGACCGGGTGATGTGGGGATCCGACTGGCCGGTCTGTCAATTGCAGGCAAGCTATGATCAATGGCGGATGTTGGCGACAATTCTCTGTGAAGAGTTGAGCGATCAGGAAAAAAAGAATATCTTTGGCGGAACGGCGGTACGATTTTACCGGCTTAACGTTTAACTGGCGGTTTCAACAGTGTTTATGACGGCTCGAACAGTTCTGGCCTTTCGATCTCCAGCGGTTCCAGGTATTTGATTAATTGGCGCAAATGGCTGCGGGTTGCCGTTCTGGCCTGCTGGTGATTCCCCGCCTTAATAGCGTCAATAATTTCCCGGTGTTCGGCGACAGTTTCCTGGATTCTGCCCGGGGAGGGCAAATTGAGTTGCCGGGCGCGATTGACTTGAACCCAGGATGATTCTGCCAGTGTCTTTAATCTCTTAAACCCGGTGAATGACATGATCAATTCGTGCATTTCTGAATCTTTGATATAGAATGCAGCAAAGTCGCCGCCACTGATCATGGCTTCCTGTTCATTGAGGTTTTGATAAAGTTGCGCAAGTTGGTTGTCAGTGATTTTATCGACAAGATATTCGACGGCGGCAAGTTCCAGTGCCTCGCGCAAAAATGCCCCTTCTTTGATTTCATCCATCGAAAATAACGAAACATAGGTTCCCGCTTTGGGAACAACTTTCACCAGGCCTTCGCTGGCCAATATTGCGATTGCCTCTGAAACGGGGGAGCGTGATACGCCAAGTTTTTCGCAGATTTCGCGCTTTCGAATAATTTCACCTGGATGATAAGCAAGCGATAGAATTGCCGTTCTCAATACAAGATAGACTTTGGTGGCCAGCGAGCCGTCAAAATTTGTGAGGGGCAGCAAATTACGTGTGTTTTGGTTGTCTTTTTGCATTTGAATTACAATGTTCATAAATACGCTAACATGTTAGATAGAGCGCCATCCTGTCAAGGTGACCGAATGCAATATTGGTGCCTTTTAACGTCAATTCTGTTATTTGTGCAATTCCCGTCATCCTGGAATTGGTTATGTATTTGAAATCAATGCTCAATAAAGTCGCCCTTTATCTGGTTTGCGCCATTATTGTTTTGCTGCTCGCGTCAGCTATGGATAGTTCTATTGCCGCAGAAAACTACTCCTGCTCGGCGGAAGCTACCAGGATACCCACAGCAGATTTTGAACCAAAGTCTCTGGCTTTTCGCGATGCCCGACAAATGCGATATGTTGCCGGAAATATTGTAATTGCCGGGAATGGGTATTTTTCTGCCACAATTCGCAAGCAAATAGCTGAGGGAGTTGCTAAAACCCTAAACGACTATAGTGGATTTGCAGATCTTAGCGTTAGTCCGGTTTCAGGAAGTCCGGATCGTTATGGCCGAGAAAGAGTAAATTTGTTTGGGGAGGCAAATCAACATTGGATGCAGTTGGATTTGGTTGAAGCAGGTTTGGCACTGGTTTACCCGGAGGATGGCGCGCCAAAGTGTCTTGAACGATTGTTTGAGGCTGAAAGAACTGCCCGAAAAAATAAGGCAGGGGTCTGGCAAGTTCCGGGTCTGATTATGCATTCTAATGATGCTGATTGGCAAAAAAGAGCGCAAAGTTTTCAAATGGTGGAGGGGACATTGTTGTCAATTGGTAAAACCAGTTCCAGATATTATCTGAATTTCGGTGATAATTGGAGTGAGGATTTTACTGTTATTGTTGCAAAACGTAATATTAAGCGGTTTAAGATGAAGTATGATGATTTGAAGCGGCTGGCTGGTAAGAAAATCAGGGTACGGGGGTGGCTGATCCAGGATCGTGGACCATTGATAGAGTTATTCCATCCCGGGCAGATTGAAATTGATATCCAATAGCAACTATTATTCAGACGCAGATATTCCGAAATTCGGTATAGAAGTTGAAGCCGCACAATCGGGCAGCCGTAAGCGCCGTTTTTGTGTGCGGGTGTTTGTGTTTGTATCACTTGCCTGGATGGTTTCTTCTTGCACGCTGTTTTCGGGCGATAAAAACTCCAAGCTGGAACAAGTATTAAAACCTTTGCCGCTGGCTAACAGTTCGACAAACCCGGAAGATCGCATCGGTGCAAAGGAACACCCGAAAATTGTCGCAGCAAATGGTGGAGTTTATACCGATCCAAAACTTGCGGGCATGTTGTCGGAAATAGCACTGACACTGACCACACATTCCAGCAGCAAGATCAAGAATTACCGGATTACAATTTTAAACTCACCATCCGTCAATGCTTTTGCGTTGCCCGGTGGTTATCTTTACGTGACCCGGGGATTGTTGGCTTTGGCCAATGACAAAGCAGAAATCGCGGCGGTTTTAGCGCATGAGATCGCCCATGTTACCGCCAATCACGGTATCAAGAGAATTAAGCGACTTGAGGATGCGAAACTGGCGGACCGTGTGGTGCTGGATGTTTTATCCAATGACAGGGCGGGAAGAGTTGCTTTGGCTGCCACCAAGATCAATTTGGCAAAGTTTTCTCAAAATCAGGAATTGCAGTCCGATCTTCTAGGTATCCGAATGTTAGGCGGGGCCGGTTACGACCCCTATGCGGCGGCACGGTTTTTGGGCGCAATGGGGGCCTATTCAAAATACCAGACTTCGCTTTCCAGCAGAAATCCGGATGCAGACTTTCTTTCAACCCATCCGTCAACTCCCAAACGAATAGAGTTGGCAAAACGCCATGCGCGGGCATTTGGGCGCCCGGGAGCCGGTATTTCTAATCGCGATTTGTATTTAAATGCGATTGACGGGATGCTATATGGCGATAGTGCACAAGAAGGATATGTGCGCGGGCATCAGTTTTCGCATGTCGGTCTTGGCATAACTTTCAGTGTCCCAAAGGGCTATGATATTGATAATAACGCTAAAGCTGTGGTGATTAGTGGTCCTAATCAAATTGCTATCCGTTTTGATGGAATTAGCCAGCCTGCCAGTGTTAGCCTGGAAGAATATCTGACCAGCGGCTGGGTTAACGGTTTGAAGCGGAAGCAAACAATTACCACCATTGTTAATGGGCTGGAGACGGCTTACGGCGAGGCTGAGGCCGATGGCTGGACTTTTAATATTACGCTGATACGGGTTAATTCACAGATATACCGGTTTATTCTGGCCGCTCCAAAAAATGCAAAAAATCCAGCTCGGATTGCAAGGCAGGTATCGGATAGTTTTCGCAAACTTGATCGCGTGGAAAAATTAAATTTAAAGCCTTTGAGAATTAGGGTCGTGCGTGTTGGAGCCAGTGGATCAATTACGCAGATTGTAAGCCGTATGCAGGGCGTGCGTCGAAAGCTGGACTTGTTTCGGCTTCTCAACAGATTGAAGCGGGGGACAAGGTTGAAACCCGGCAGCCGGGTAAAAATTGTGGTGAGCAGATAGTCTGGGTTGTCTTGCATATAAAAACGCACCAGCAAAATGCCAGTGCGTTTGAAATAATTAGAATATTTAAGCTAAAATATAGACTGTTTCACATTTAGATGGAAACAGTCAGGCTTCGAAGAGAAGCCCGGCGCGTTGCGCCGCACCCGCGTAGGCTGGGGTTTAGCCCCAAATTGCCGTGAGCGAAAAAAACAAGAGCGATTCCATCCAATGATGAAAAGCTCTAGCGCATTCAATTCTCGTCAGTCGATATGCGTTTTTCTTTTTGTCGCATGTCTTTATTCCTGAAACCGGTGCCCACTTTTAGGAGGCAAGCTTTAGACTAAGCGGCAGCTACTTTTTCAGCGGTTACCGGCTCACTGGCGGGTTTGCCGGCAGTTTCACTGGTAGCCTCGCTCGCTTGTTCTTCAGTTTTCGGCCCGCGTTTTGGCCCAAGCGCAAGGTTTGCTTCAATCAGGTTTACGGCTTCCGTATCCGAGAGTTTGTTTACAACAGCAAGCTCGCGCGCCATGCGTTCAAGGGCCGCTTCATAAAGTTGGCGTTCTGAATAGGATTGTTCTGGTTGGTTTTCAGAACGAAACAAATCGCGTACCACTTCTGATACTTGAATCAGGCTGCCTGAATTGATTTTCGCATCATACTCCTGCGCGCGGCGGCTCCACATGGTCCGTTTAACCCGGGCGCGGCCTTGTACCGTTTTAAGTGCTTTTTCAACCAAAGAGGTGCTCGAAAGCTTACGCATTCCAACCGATATGATTTTGGGAACCGGAACCCGCAATGTCATTTTGTCCTTTTCGAAGTTAATGACAAATAACTCCAGAGCAAATCCGGCAACTTCCTGTTCTTCAATATCAATAATCTGCCCAACACCGTGAGCGGGATAAACTACGTGTTCGCCTGTCTTGAAGCCCTGACGTTGTGTTGCTTTTTTTGCGGTTGCCATTATTTTGTGCACTCCTATTTATCATCGGTGATCCGATGTGAATGATCAATTCTGCTGGTTGCAGAATGATTTGTCGTTAGCTGCGACTGATTGTTATCAAAGTTGCTTTGCTTCGACTGTCGCTTAAAATATGTAATGGGCGCAATATGCGTTCCAACAGATTGAAAGCGTTCATGGTGAACTAATTTTTCAGCCTTGGTTCGGTGTCAAACAAACCACGCAATACGCAAATGCGCATTGTTTTTAGTGGCTGAATTAAATGTGAATCCTTAACTTTAGGGAAGTCGGTGTTGCGGTTTCTTGGTCCAATATTATTAGGGACGGAATCAAAAAGGATGATTGATTTTACTTTCTTTTCCTATTGCCGAACCCAATTCGCCGACGATTTCAATAGTATACACTAAAAAAGCGGAAAAATCAACGGTTTGAGGCCGAGGCGGATAAATTCAACGCGAAAGAAGCAAAAATTGGTAAATTTGGTGACAGCCCCAGTTCAATTTAAATTGCTCAAAGGAGCAATCAATTTCCTTCACCAGGCTCTTTGGAGAAAAATTTCTCAAACTTGTTTTCGATGCCGTCAAACTTTTCGCCATCGGCCGGTGGTTCGCCCTTGGCAATGATATTTGGCCATTTCTCGGCATATTCGGTGTTGATTTTCAACCATTTCTCCAAGCCCGGCTCAGTGTCAGGTTTGATGGCTTCTGCAGGGCATTCCGGTTCGCAAACGCCGCAATCTATGCACTCTTCTGGATGAATGACGAGCATGTTTTCGCCTTCATAAAAACAATCGACCGGACATACTTCGATGCAGTCCATATATTTGCACTTTATGCAATTGTCGATGACGAGATAGGTCATGTCTTTCTCCAAGGAATACGGAAAATTTCGAAGGATGCTCTAACTCTTTCAATGGGTAAATACAAGAGCCTGAGGGTTGTGAATTGAATCTAGAACTCTTCTCCGGCTTTTAAGCGGAATTCAGCTATTTTTCGTCGCTCGCGTTTGGTGGGTCGCCCGGCACCCTCATCTCTTACGGCCTGTTTGGCTGGCCTGTTCACAGGTGTCTGGCGTATAACGGGTGGACTTAAATCTTCAAACAGCAATTGCGCTTCGCTTGCTGGTCCCCGGCGGGTGCCGATGGAATTAATGCGGTAAACTAGAATTCTGCGCGGCAGGGTAATTGTTAATGTGTTTTCCGGCCTTACCGTGATGCTGGGCGAACTTGTTTTAACCCCGTCAATGCGGATTTTGCCTGCGAGTACCAGCTTTTTTGCGATGGTTCTGGTTTTGGCAATTCTGGCAAACCAAATCCACTTGTCCAGGCGAATTTTCTGATCTGGTTCTGCTACAGAGGTCATTTATTTGATTCGAGGCTGGCTTTCAGGGCGGCAAGTTTGGCAAATGGCGAGTCCGGATCCATTGTCTTTTCAGGTTTTTTCTTGTGTCGAAATGCACCAGATTTTACCGAATTTCTTGGGTTCTTCCGATTGTGCCGGTTTTGGTTGTCGTTTCGCCCGGATTTGCCTTTGGCCTGATGTTGGCCTGGTGATTTATTGTGGGAACGGGCGTTTGAATTGCTCCGGTTTTGTCTGGCAGGTCGCCAGATTGAAATTGTCTTTTCCTCTTCTTCGGCTTTGGCAGGAGTGGCTGTCTCAGCTTCCGCCTCTATCTTCTCGGCTTTCTTTTCAGAATTGGGCGATGCATCTTCGACATTTTCACCAGATGGCTCGTCTTTTCCGTTGGTTTGTATATCGACATCACCTGTTGCCTGTTTGGTCTGTTCGCGCTCCGCTTCAATTGTTGATGGATCGATCAGCGCCAGGCGGTTCTTGATAAACTCTTCGCTTTTAATGTCAGCCTGATAACCAAGGGTGGAAAGAATCTCGTTCATGTCCTCGTGGGTAGCGCCCAATATGGACATCATGGCTGGCGTTACCATAAACCCGGTGCCTTCAAATCCACCATCCGGCCGCTCAACACCCTTGCCTTCACGCCACATGATTGCCGGTCTTATCAGATCTGCCAGGCGTTCGAGAATATCAACCCGAACGGCCTTTTTACCAAGAATGCGGAAACCGGACAGGCGGTAAAATTCGGGCAGAAAATCAGGATTAATCGCAACAGAAGTTCGGCCAGCCGCGGAAATTTGCGGAATTTCTGTCAATCCGTTGGCATCGAGCTTTTCGTGTTTCATTGCCCATAATATGGTTGCAAGTGCTGCCGGGGATGGCTTTAAAAGAGCTGGCATGAAAATATGATAGGCACCAAAGCGAACACCATGCCGCCGCAGCAGACCACGTGCTTCCTGATCGAGCGCGCGAATATCATCGGCGATATCGCGGCGATCAATGACACCGAGATTTTCCACCAGACGAAAGGCAACACCACGCACAAGGCCATCAAAATCTTTCGCGGCCGCAAGATCAACCAACGGTTTTAATAATGTCTCAATGTGAAAGCTGAGCCAACGCTCAAGTCGGCTTGCGACCTTGTCTCTGGCAGGCCCGGTTAGCTGTTCATCGGCCAGCAAAATTACTTGAGGTTTTAAGAGTTCATCGCCGGTTGTAGCTTTGGCAACCGGATCACCTAGCCAACGGATGATGCCATTGGATTCCAGTGCGAAATCGGCATTTGCACCAGCGGTCAATTTATCGGCACGGGATTCGATTTCTGTGCTCAACGCTTTTTGAGCCGCATTGCGCGCAGCTTTTGCATCTTGTCCCTCGGCAGATTTATCAGCAGTGAACCGGAATCCACTCAATCGACCAACGTGGTGGCCTTCAACTTTAACATCACCGGTATTACTGATTTCAACGTCTAGCATTGCATTTTCTCTAAGTCTTTTCATTAACACGCTTGTCCTGCGGTCCACGAAGCGTTTCGTCAACCTTTCATGCAGGGCATCAGACAATCTGTCCTCAATATCACGGGTTTTTTCTTGCCAATGTTCTGGATCAGGCAACCACCCGACCCGGTTTGAAATAAAAGTCCAGGTTCGAATATGAGCTATTCGGTTTGAAAGTGTATCAATTTCGCCTCTGGTATCATCTGTTTGCGCAACTTGTTCGGCAAACCATGTTTCGTCAATGGAGCCGGTATCTGCTATATCCTTGAAAATACTTGCTGTCATATCACCATGATTTGCAGGGGCAATGCGGCGATAATCTGGTATTTGGCAAGTTTCCCACAAAAGTTCGACATTCGCGGCATCACTCAAGCGCTCGAAAATTGCCTGGTCGCGTGCCAAATATTCAAGTGTGCGCTGGTCAGTTGCCGGCGGAGCCTTGACAAGAAGCGGATTATTGCTTGGAACTTCAAGCGAGTTTTGAAGGTTTTTCAAACTCGATGTATCAAGTCTTCTATTGCGCCATTGCAAGACCTTTGCCGGTGCAAACGCATGGGTTTCCAGCGCTTCGATCAAATGTTCGTCAAAAGGATCAACCTGACCGGTTACGCCAAATGTACCATTATTTGTGTGGCGTCCGGCGCGTCCGGCGATTTGGGAATATTCTGCCGGGGTCAGCTGGCGGTATTGATGGCCGTCGAATTTCTTGTCCTGGGCAAAGGCCACGTGGTTCACATCCAGGTTTAGCCCCATGCCGATTGCATCTGTTGCCACCAGGAAATCAACATCGCCCGATTGGTACAGTTCTACCTGCGCATTGCGGGTGCGGGGTGAAAGTGAGCCTAAAACCACGGCAGCCCCGCCACGTTGACGGCGAATAAGTTCGGCAATCGCATAAACTTCGTCGGCAGAAAAGGCCACAATGGCGGTGCGCGGGGGGAGGCGGGTGATTTTTTTCTGTCCGGCCCAGTTTAGTTGTGACATGCGCGGCCGGGTGATTACATTAACCCCCGGTAGCAGACCTTCCAGAACCGGGCGCACGGTGGCCGCGCCCAGCAACATGGTTTCATCCCTGCCGCGCAGATTTAAAATACGGTCGGTAAAAATATGACCCCGTTCGAGGTCGATGGCCAGTTGCACTTCGTCAATTGCAACAAATGATACATCCACCTTGTGAGGCATGGCCTCCACGGTACAAACACGAAACCGGGCTGAGGGCGGAATGATTTTTTCTTCGCCGGTTATTAATGCAACTTCACTGGCACCCAGCCGTTCAACAATACGCTGATATACCTCGCGGGCCAAAAGGCGAAGAGGCAGGCCAATGATGCCGTCTTTGTGGGCAATCATTCTTTCGATGGCCAGGTGGGTTTTGCCGGTATTGGTTGGCCCAAGCACAGCGGTTACACCACGCCCCGACATTGGCGACAGGTTGGAGGAATTGTTACTTTGCATGGATATTTTATTGGGGTCCGTTTTTCGCAGGGCGCATCTTTATCGGTGTGACTTAGCACACGGGAGTGGCAGTGCCAATTGTATGTAATATCACAGTTTTGCGCCTTTGCGTTAATAAATGGAACGTGGCAAGAACAAAACCGGCCCGAATCGCTGACCTGTTTCAGTTTTCTATTTGTTCTCACAAGATGTGGTAACGAGAATTGAACAAATCACAATTTTCAGGCATTCTTTTTTACTGATTTAGTCACTTGCCTCTGTGGCGTTAACTAATTAGCTCATATGAGAGCAGTTGTGTTTCAGTTAAAATCAGTTTTTAGCCGTCTGAATATGTTAATAAACTATGACAGTTACTGGTATTGTTAAAGTCATGAGTTGGCCAGATGTATCCAAATCAGGAACATAGCGGGCACGAATCAGCTTTTGACCGGCGTATTTGGTTTGTTCTTGCTCTATATGGTGGAAAATGCGGAGGCATCCCTCAATATATAGACGTGTAATTTCTTAAAAAGCCGAAGGCCCGGCAAAGTGTTTACGGGCCTTAACTTAATTGTCGTATATTGGCACATATGGTCAGGTCTACTTTATTGTGGATACGTAATAGGAGGGTTTGCCCACAATTGTTCCGTATTTGGTTTTCACTTTGAACTGGATCAGGCCGTAGAGAGAAGAATTGCCAATTCTTGCCAGTGAGATTTCCATGTTCTTATTGGCGGTCAATCGTTTGATTTCTTTTTTGTGCGGCCGATGCCCGGCAACAGGCAGATAACGCACGCCACAAACATAAGATGTGCCTTTAAACCCTCTGGTGACGACTTTACGCTTGCCTTTGTATCGCATTTTCAGATCAAAACGGTTTTTCCCGTCATAAACGGCCAGGGTTCTGTTGCAAATGGCTGCGCCGTTACCAACCATGCCTGGATCGACGGCAATAAGGGTTGTGCTGACCGGATCCTGAACAGATTTCAAGTGAGATGGTTTGACTATAACTGTGCCGGGTTTGATGGCTTTTATTGGAGTTACCTTTGCAAATTCAAGGCCATTTTCCCCGAATTTTAGCACAACATTACCCTTCTTTTTCTTGGTCGTGTAGTTAAGACTATGGGAAATGTTGGTCAGGCGATAATTTTCGTAACGCCCGCCACTATTTGCAGAGCCTTTTGCTTTTGAAAACAATTTTGAGGCTCCGTAGGTTTTTGCAAAGCCGGAAATGTTGTATTTACCATCGCCAATTTTGATATCGAAGGCGAGTTTACCGACCGGGATACCGGCCATTGACAATATCAGTTTCATTTCATGGTGGATGGATTCTGCTGCCTGGGCCTGTACGGTTCCATATAAAGCTGAAAAGGCCAGAAGGGAAAATATAATTGGTTTTCTTAGAAAAATCATTTTTGTCTCCACTAAAATTTTGCACCCGTATCCGGTAAGGTATGAAACCGGAATAAAGGCAGAAATTGGATATGCCGCATCAGGCTCCTGTTTGCTAAAATTGTGATAGGTGATTGTATCTGAATGGATGATGAACAGTCTGTTCAGCTAGGGCCAGGACCCATTAATTTGATCCATTCTGCGCAGGGTAATTTGATTGCTGAACAGAAGGAATATCGCAGACAATATCAATATTTTCAAGATATTACGACGTATTCAGCGATCAAATTAACTGCGCCCAAGGGTTTGAAAGGAAGCACACGCCTGAAAGTAATAAATGCTCGAAAAGGTACCAACCTGTCCTTGCGCTTTATTTCATTCATTCAAATACTTTTTTTCAAACAGAATTGTATTAAATTAATGAGTCCTGACCCTAGATCATAGACCCATAAACAGGATTAAATTGATTCATACCATTTTAATCCTGTTTATGGGTCTATGACCTGGGGTCGGTGGTGTTCTAATTGCAAAAATTTAACCAGCATTCATTCTTGTGAACCTGATACAGATAAATATGGGCTGACGAAGTATTTAATTGTCAGAATTGGGTATCAGAATTGAGCTATTGAGCGAAGAACTACTTGACTGTTGTTGCTATGGTGCCTATAGACGGGCAACTTTTCCGCCTCGGTTGAAAATATGAATATGCTTGGCTTCGCTAGATCGAATTCAATGTGCTATTTGTGTTGCAATTGTTGCAAGCACCCTCCGGCGGATTGACGATACTAAATAAAGGTTTTGATTATGTCACGGCGTTGTGAGTTAACCGGTAAAGCGGTTCTATCTGGAAATAATGTGAGCCACGCAAATAATAAATCGCGTCGCCGTTTTCTTCCTAACCTGTGCAATGTCACTTTGATGAGCGATGCGCTTAATCAGGGTGTGCGGTTGCGTGTTAGTGCAAATGCGCTGCGTACTGTTGAGCATCGTGGTGGGCTTGACGCTTTTTTGATGAAATCAAAAGAGCGCGATCTTTCCCCAAAAGTTCAGATTTTGCGCCGTCAGGTTCAAAAGAAACTTGCGGAAGCCTCTGCTTAGTTTCTTTCTAATGCATCAAAAATCCGGGCTGTGCTGTATGGTTTAGCCCGTTGGCTGGTTCCATCACCCAGGATTAAAAAAATGATTACTTCTGAAAAGAATGCGTCCGTAAGGCTGCCGTTATTTATTGCCGCAATGTGTATTGTGGTGGCGCTTTCCAACTATCTTGTGCAATTTCCGTTTGAGCATTTCGGGATGGGGAATATCCTCACCTGGGGGGCTTTTACCTATCCCGTTGCCTTTTTAATTACCGATTTGGCTAATCGCCAATTTGGGGCAGTTAGAGCGCGCAATGTAGTGCTTATCGGGTTTGTTCTGGCAGTTGTGTTGTCGATATGGCTTGCCACACCACGCATTGCCATTGCATCTGGATCGGCATTTCTTGTAGCGCAATTGCTGGATATTTCAATTTTTAATCGGCTGCGCAATGGCAATTGGTGGTCTGCGCCGTTACTATCTTCGATTATTGGTTCTGCGGTTGATACCTTGCTGTTTTTCTCGCTGGCCTTTGCCGCGCGTTTTGCAACAATTGATACAATGTTTGGACATGAGGATGGCTCGCTTGCATTTGCGATCGAGTTTTTCGGGCTGGGTTTCAATGTTCCCTTGTGGGTCTCACTTGCCGTCGGCGATTACGGAGTAAAACTGCTGATCGCCCTTTCGATGCTCATTCCCTATCGGATTTTGATAGGGAATTTAAAGCCGACGAGAAATGCTACTGTCGTACGATAAGTAGCAATTCTGATTTTACTTCTCTTCAATCAACCTAAATTCCAGATAGAGGTTTCGTTGCAATAGCGAATGATTGTCATCAGAGATGAGGGAGAAGAATATTTCACCCTTTTCATTGGTGGTTATCGAAAGGCCTTCCATATTATCGACCTGGTGAGAAACATCTACTTTTAGCAGTGATTTGCCTTTTAATGTCGCGCCTGGCTTGATTTTTCCTGCCTTGATCCGGCGTAGCCTTATGCCCAACCCGTCGGCAAGGTTGAAGCGACGTTCCAGCAATACAAGGTCGCCATTTGGCAGAAAATCACCATCGGTAATATCAAATTTACCCTCGCGTTTAACAGTAAACTGTCCCTTGTCAGGGCCGCTCAAAATGGCCGCTTTTATGCGATTTTTGGCGGCAAAAGATCGCTCGCTGATGATAATTATTGCGCCCTGTTGCCTGCTTGAGAGCGGCGATTTTAAAACGGTCTCCAATCCCTTGTTTGGGCGCAGCAGGCTTACATCGAGATTGAGTTTCACATTTTCAGGAGTGGACGAAAAATTTTCCAGATCGAGTTTGTATTTTGAAACCCTATTGTCACGCTCAAATGAAATCAGCGCGTAATCGCCATCAATGATGATGGATTCAGCATCTGCATTCCATTTATGTTTGTAAGGCTTGCCGCTCTTGTCCAGCAAGGGGGCCATTTTGGTGTTCTCAAGTGCCAGGGGTTTCCCATTGGGGCCGCGTTTGACTTTTGCAGTAAACCAAAAGCCGGTATCTGTTACTGCAACAATCCTGCTTCTGTTTTCAACCAGCGCCAAGCCCGAAAGGGCGCCCACATGCTCGTTGCCAGAAGTGAATTCAAGCCCGCCGATAAATTCTAGCTTGCCAAATATTTTTTGCTCACTGCCGGGCAGGAAATTAGTGATTGGTTTTGCGGTAATTTCCACATCAAAAGGGGCGGCAATTGAAACCAGGGTGGCGAATAACACGATCGCATTGGCAAAACTGAATTTCAGAAATGCGCTTAGGGGCCTCATGAACCCACCATGCTGGATGCTCTGGCACGTCTGGCCGGGCGACTTTTCTTTGTTTTCGGTGTTTCTGCAAACAGGCTGGCCAATTGATCTGTCATCGCACCTGCAAGTTCTTCCGCGTCAACAATGGTGACCGCGCGGGCGTAATAGCGTGTCACATCGTGGCCAATGCCGATTGCCAGTAACTCCACCGGAGACCTGTTTTCGATTTCCTCGATCACATGGCGTAAATGGCGCTCAAGATAATTGCCGGGATTAACCGAAAGGGTGGAATCATCCACCGGTGCACCATCTGAAATCATCATCAGAATGCGGCGTTGTTCCGGCCGCGCAAGCAGGCGATTATAGGCCCATTCAAGCGCCTCACCGTCGATATTTTCTTTAAGCAAACCTTCGCGCATCATAAGACCAAGATTACGCCGCGAGCGTCTCCACGGCGCATCGGCCGCCTTGTAGATAATATGGCGAAGGTCGTTCAGGCGCCCGGGATTTGCGGATTTTCCGGCCTTGGCCCAGGCTTCTCGAGCCTGTCCGCCTTTCCAGGCGCGGGTGGTAAAGCCCAGAATTTCTACCTTCACGCCGCAGCGCTCCAGGGTTCTGGCAAGAATATCGGCACAGGTGGCGGCGACCGTAATCGGGCGGCCGCGCATCGAACCTGAATTATCCAGCAGCAAAGTGACAACGGTATCGCGGAACTCCGTATCGCGCTCGCGTTTAAACGATAGCGGCGCGGTTGGGTCGATAATAATACGGGTTAATCTTGAAGGGTCGAGATAGCCTTCTTCGAGATCAAAATCCCATCCACGGTCCTGTTGGGCCATCAGGCGGCGTTGCAGGCGATTAGCCAAGCGGCCTACCACGCTTTGCAGTGAGGCCAATTGCTTGTCTAAAAACGCGCGCAGCCGGTCAAGTTCTGCTTCATCGCACAATTCTTCAGCCTTGATGATTTCGTCATGGGCGGTTGAATAGATACGGTAATCGCTTTTTTGTGGCAGATTGGAAAGCGGCTGATCACTGCGTTGCCCTTCGGCGGGTGTATCCGCATCGGCCTGTTCTTCTAAAAACTCATCATTTCCGGCCTCAGAGGATTCAAGCTCACCAACCTGATGGTCTTCGCCAGATGCTTCCTGATCGTCTCCGGCCGCATCTTCTTCGCCTTGAGTTTGTTCTGAATTTTCGTCCTGATTTTCCTGATCTTCCGGTTGTTGGTCGTCCTCTTCGCTTTCCTCGTCCTGGGCATCGGGGTCCTGGCCCAATTCATCGGACATATCGAGGGAGGCGATCATTTGGCGAATGGATTTGGCAAATTGCTTTTGATCAGCAAGGCAAGTATTTAGATTATCAAGATCGCCGGCGGCTTTCTCCTCAATCCACTCACGCCATTGGTCGACCATCGGTGCCGCACTTTTGGGTGGTGCGCGGCCAGTCAGCTTTTCGCGTACTATCAAGGCAACCGCATCTTCAAGCGGCGCATCTTCGCGCGTGGTGACCTCGTGGTAATTGGCTTTGAAATATTTATCCTCAAGCATTTGAGCAATATTGTCGCCGGCCCCCTGCATTGCCAGAGACCCCAGCGATTCAACCCGTGCCTGCTCGACCGCATCAAAGATTGCGCGGGCGTTTTGGCCTTCCGGCAACAGGTTTGCATGTATGGAATTATCATGCATGGCGGCCCGCATAGCCATTGAATCACTCAAACCACGGGTAATCGCAACGCTTTGTTTTGATGTGCTTTTACCCGGATCGGGCAGCCGTGCCTGCCCCGGTGTCATGCCCGGCTTGTCGCCGGAAAAAGTTACTTCCAACTCGCTGTCTTGGGCAATTGCGCGCATGCAACCGCTCACCGATTGTTTGAACGGTTCAAGGTTCAGGGCAGAACCTTTCGCTTTTGAATTATCACCTATTCTAGCCATAATCTCAATCAAGACCCGTTAGCAACGAAACATTTTATGCCACCACACTAACCAAGTGCAACATTGGCGCTTGATTCTGGAATATCCTGACCAAAGGCCCGCTGGTAAAATTCAGCCACCAGATTGCGTTCCAACTCATCGCATTTGTTTAGGAATGTCAGGCGGAATGCCAGTGCCAGATCGTCGAAGATTACAGTGTTTTCAGCCCAGGTAATCACCGTGCGCGGGCTCATCACAGTGGAGAGATCGCCGTTAATAAAGGCTGCGCGGGTTAAATCTGCCACGCGTACCATTTTGGAAATTTTCTCCCGGCCTTCGGCATTTTGCCAGGCTTTGGTTTTCGCCAAAACGATTTCAACTTCATTGTCATGGGGCAAATAGTTCAATGTTGTGACAATCGACCAGCGGTCCATTTGGCCCTGGTTGATTTGTTGGGTGCCGTGGTAAAGGCCGGATGTGTCGCCAAGACCAATGGTGTTGGTGGTGGAAAACAGGCGAAACGAGGCGTGCGGTGTGATTACCCGGTTTTGATCGAGTAAGGTCAGGCGACCATCAACTTCGAGCACGCGCTGAATAACAAACATCACATCGGGACGGCCTGCATCATATTCATCAAATACAAGTGCGACGTTGTTTTGCAGCGCCCAGGGCAATATGCCATCGTGAAATTCTGTAATTTGCTGGCCATCGCGGACAACGATTGCATCTTTGCCAAGCAGGTCAATACGTGAAATGTGGCTGTCGAGGTTGATGCGTACGGTTGGCCAGTTCAGCCGCGCGCCAACCTGTTCGATGTGGGTGGACTTACCTGTACCGTGGTAGCCGGAAACCATAACGCGACGATTGAAGGCGTACCCGGCAAGAATCGCCATAGTGGTTTGTTCATCAAATAAATAGTTTGGATCAATTTCCGGCACATGCTCGGTTTTCTCGCTATATGCAGGAACGGTCCAATCTGAATTGATGCCAAAGGTATCGCGTACTGATATTTCTGTATCGGGCAATTTTGTTTCGTCGTTCATAGGGCCTCCGGCATCCATCGGGAACATGGAAAATTGGTGATGTTTGGTAAGTGCCTGCGAGTACAGGCTAATTTGAGAAAAACTGCTAGCAAAAACCTGCTTGTCTTAAATGTTTATAGGCTTGAATAATCTGGCGCAAGCGGTCTTCTGAACTTCTATCCCCGCCATTCGCATCCGGGTGGTTTTGCTTTACCAGTAGTTTGTACTGGGTTTTAATCTGGGCGGATGATGCCATATCGTCGAGGCCAAGGTCGTGCAAAGCCTTGGCTTCAAGCCGGCGCAATTTTCGGCCGACATTATCGGTTTTGCGTTTGCCGTCCGGGCCATATTTATTTCGAACTTGTTTGTGCCAGGTTGGCGTCTCGCGCAAGACGGCCTCATCAACCGGTGCCGTGCGTGCACGTTTGCTGCCGGTCGGCCAGGTCGGGCGATGACCGGTAATGTTTTCTTTTTGAAAACTCGCAATCTCATCGTCATTCAGGCCGGAAAAATAATTGTAGTTTTTATTATACATGCGGACATGGTTGAGACAAAAATTGAGATAGGTGCCTTCGCGGTTGCGGCCCATCGGCGCCTTGTGTGCGCCGGGTTCATCGCAGCCCTCCCAATTGCACTGGCCCGCAAGGCGAGCTTCTTCTTCAGCTTTCAAAACCTTTTTGGGTTTGATGCGAATCTTGTCAAAAATATCAGAATTTGAGGCCATGACGCTTTTTCGTTAATGTTTGAATTGCAAATTGGGCCGTCTCAGCTTAATCAATGCGATCAAATCGGACTACTGCTTTTATAGCGTTCTTCAACGAAAGGGAACCTTTGATGTCACTTCAAACGCAAATAGAGGAAAAAATATTGGCGGAATTGGCGCCAGAGCACCTTGAAGTTATCAATGAGAGCCATTTACATGCCGGTCATCAGCCCGGATTTGATGGAACTGGCGAAAGTCATATGCGGGTTCGCATTGTCGCATCAGCCTTTGAAGGGGTGAACCGGGTGATGCGACACCGAAAAATAAATGAGCTGCTGAAAGAAGAAATTGATCGCGGTCTGCACGCTTTGGCAATTGACGCGAAAGCACCCAGTGAAGTTGCGGCGAAGTAGCTAATTTAATTGTAGAGGGTTTTGCGAATTATTTATCTGTCTTACGCTGGACCCTCCGGTCCATCATCCGTTCACGCACTGGCACGCTGTCGCGCTTGTGCTGCCACGGAGGGAATTTATCGTGTGCACCAACTGAACCGATCGGTGATGCGCAATATTCTTTCTTGCGCATCGCTTCGCTCTACGTGCGTTTTGAACTAACCCTTCATCACATTTCTGATGCGTAATTGGGCGATGCGGTTGCGGTCACGTTTCAGCACCACAAATCGTTTGCCGTAGAAGGTAAAGGTCTGTTTTTCTTCCGGGATAATTTGTGCCTCGTGGATGACCAGACCGGCAACGGTAGTGGCTTCCTCGTCCGGTAAATCCCAATCAAGCGCGCGGTTCAAATCACGAATGGGCAATGCCCCTTCAACAATCACAGATCCATCTGCCTGTGGATTAAAGCCTTTGATCTCCTGATCGTGCTCATCGGCAATTTCGCCAACAATCTCTTCCAGAATATCCTCAAGAGTTACCAGACCTTCCACCTCGCCATATTCGTCAACCACGAGGGCAATATGGGCTTTCTGGCGCAAAAATGCATTAAGCTGATCTTGCAGAGTTGTGGTTTCCGGTACGAACCAGGGTTTTGAAATGATCTTGCTGATGTTCAATTCAGAAGGTTTTTTGCCCTGCGTCGCCATCGTGCGCAACACATCCTTGGCATGAATGAAGCCAATTATATTGTCCGGTTCATTTTGCCAGACCGGCAATCGCGTATAGGGGCTTTCGATAATTTTGGAGACAATCTTCCTGGTTGGCGTATCAATATTGATGCTTTCCATTTTTGTTCTATGGAT
>Ga0256839_1000259_pt1 | contig 68728 bp, 63 predicted proteins | sample 354166metaG_FD_185968 | JGI IMG/M metagenome (GOLD analysis project Ga0256839, IMG submission 185968) | Hydrothermal vent microbial communities from Mid Atlantic Ridge, Atlantic Ocean - 354-166 | ecosystem: Environmental > Aquatic > Marine > Hydrothermal vents | place: Atlantic Ocean: Mid...
GGGATCCGGCAGAATGCGCGACATGAAATCCTGGCACCATTCGGAATAACTCGGGGATCTCTACGGCGCCGGATCTTTCGATCATGTCCCTAGTCAGTATCGTGACGGAGACCGGGGATCGAAAGGCAGATTGGGGAATCCTCGATGCGGTCATCACAATCGGGATGTCTGTCATCATTACCTCTTCGTCTGCCTCATTGGCGTGATCGGTCAGGGCAGCGGCTTCTTGATGGCTGACGCTCCATAACAGGAATGCCGACACGGCTGCGGCTCGTTTCATCATGACGAGTTTCTCTCTATCGCGTTGCTTTTACGTGGGGGGGGCTGGGAAGAAGGGGATTGTCTTAAAGTTACTGAGTCTGGACGTCTGTTTGATGCTTTTATTCCATCATATCCTGCACTCACCTAGATGCAACCCACTTTAGTCCACTTTAGCGTTTGTGCGTGCAGCGGAGCCTTGTTACTGGCTGATGTTTGTTATACTGTCCGCGTTTTTACGCGCGTACCATATTGACAAGGCACTGCCATGGCGGTGCCTTTTTGTTTCTGGTGCTGGTTCCCATGGCGTTGGCGGGTGTCAGGATGCATCCCGATCACGTCAGCCGCTTTTGTTTGTTCATGTGGCCTGTGGTAGTGGCCACCACTGGAGGATTTCATGCCTGTAATCACGCTCCCTGATGGTTCTACTCGAAGCTATGATCACCCGGTAACGGTGATGGATGTGGCGAACGATATTGGTCCGGGCCTGGCCAAGGCGACCCTGGCCGGCAAGGTGAATGGCGAGCTGGTCGATGCCAGCCATGTCATGGATGACGATGCTTCGCTGAGTATCGTGACCTCGCGAGACGAGGAGGGGCTGGAGGTTCTGCGTCACTCGTCGGCGCATCTGCTGGCGCAGGCGGTGAAGGAGTTGTTTCCCGAGGCGCAGGTGACGATTGGGCCGGTCATCGAGAACGGCTTCTACTACGATTTCGCCTATGAAAGACCGTTTACGCCGGAAGATCTGGAGCAGATCGAAAAGAAGATGGCGGAGCTGGTCAAGCAGGACATTCCGGTGGAACGTTCCGTCATGAGCCGGGAAGAGGCTATTCCGTTCTTCCGTGACATGGGGGAGGAATACAAGGCCGAGATCATCGATTCCATTCCCGAGGGCGAGACGCTATCGCTTTACCGGCAAGGTGATTTTATCGACCTGTGTCGTGGCCCCCATGTGCCCAGCACCGGAAAACTGGGGCCGTTCAAGCTGATGAAGGTGGCCGGTGCCTATTGGCGGGGTGACTCGAACAACGAGATGCTGCAACGCATCTATGGCACGGCCTGGCCGGACAAGAAACAGCTCAAGTCTTACCTGCATCGCCTGGCAGAGGCGGAGAAGCGTGACCATCGCCGTATCGGCAAGCAGCTCGATCTGTTCCACATGCAGGAAGAAGCGCCGGGCATGGTGTTCTGGCACGACAAGGGCTGGACGATCTATCAGACGATCGCCAGTTACATGCGCAAGCAGCAGCGCGCTCGCGGCTATCACGAGATCAACACGCCCCAGGTCGTCGATTTTTCACTGTGGGAAAAGTCGGGCCATGCCGCTAAGTTCGGCGACGACATGTTTACCGTCCACTCCGAAGGGCGTGATTTTGCCATCAAGCCGATGAACTGTCCCTGCCATGTGCAGGTGTTCAATCAGGGTTTGCGCAGTCACCGCGAGCTGCCGCTGCGGCTGGCCGAATTTGGTTCCTGTCATCGCAACGAGCCATCGGGGGCGCTGCATGGGCTGATGCGCGTGCGGGGTTTTACCCAGGACGATGCGCATATTTTCTGCACCGAAGATCAGATTCAGGAAGAGGTTTCCGAGTTCATCGATTTCCTCCACGAGGTGTATGAGGACTTTGGTTTCACCGACGTGATCTACCGCCTCTCGACACGGCCGGAGCAGCGTGTTGGCAGCGACGAGGTCTGGGATCGGGCGGAAAAGGCGCTGGCCGATGCACTCGATGCCAAATCGCTACCGTGGGAGGAGCTGCCTGGCGAGGGTGCCTTCTACGGGCCCAAGATCGAGTTCTCCCTGAAAGACTGCCTTGATCGCGTCTGGCAGTGTGGCACGATCCAGGTGGATTTCTCGATGCCGGGTCGGCTGGGGGCAGAATATGTTGCGCCTGATGGGTCGCGCCAGGTGCCGGTCATGCTGCACCGTGCGATACTCGGTTCGTTCGAGCGTTTCATCGGTATTCTGATTGAGCACTATGAAGGCAAGTTTCCGGCCTGGCTGGCGCCGTATCAGGCAGTGGTGATCAATATCACCGACAAGCAGGCCGAGTATGCGACCAGTGTCGCTGAAGCCTTGGAAAAACAGGGCTTTCGGGCTTTTCCCGACTTGAGAAACGAAAAAATAGGCTTTAGAATCCGCGAGCGCACGTTACAGCGAATTCCATACATGGTTGTAACGGGTGACAAGGAACGGGAATCGGGTACTGTAGCTGTTCGCACACGAAGTGGCGAAGATCTGGGCAGCATGACGCTGGACGCGTTCATGGAACTGCTGGCTGCAGACATCGCGCAATTTGGTCGCGAACAAACACAATTGGAGGGCTGAGAAATCGCCGCAGCAAAAAAACTGAAGCACCGTATCAACGGTGACATTACCTCTCCACAGGTGAGGTTGATCGACGCCGACGGAGAAAACAAGGGTGTTCTCCCTACTCAGGAGGCGTTGGCAAAAGCCCAGGAAGCCAAGCTTGATCTGGTCGAGATTTCCCCCAATGTTTCTCCGCCGGTCTGCAAGATCATGGACTATGGGCGCTTTCGCTTCGAGGAAGGCAAGAAGTCTCAGGCCAACCGCAAGAAGCAGAAACAGATCCAGCTCAAGGAAGTCAAGTTTCGTCCTGGTACTGATATCGGCGACTACAATATCAAGTTGCGGAATCTCACCCGCTTTCTCACCGACGGCAACAAGGCCAAGATCACCATCCGCTATCGGGGCCGTGAAATGGCGCACAAGGAGCTGGGTGCCGAGCTGCTGAAGCGGATCGAAGCCGATCTGGCCGATATCGCCGTCGTCGAGCAGTTCCCGAAGATGGAAGGCCGGCAGATGATCATGATCATGGGGCCCAAAAAGGGTAAGTAGTCCCGTTCGCGAGGGCTTTCTCAGACCCGGTTTCTTTTATTGATTGAAACAGCGCGCCAGCATCGGTAGAATCGCGCGTCTTCGCGCCCTGCCGGCGTGGAGAATGATGTCCGGTTGCACACTGTGTCGCCGGCATGGCGAGTGCTTCTGCTAATGAAGCATTTTTTAGTTGATACGGAGTTGGAGCTGAAGATGCCCAAGATCAAGACCAACCGTGGCGCCGCCAAACGCTTTCGCAAGACAGCGTCGGGCGCATTCAAGCGAAGCCAGAGCTTTCGCCGCCACATCCTGACCAAGAAGAGCACCAAGCGCAAGCGTCATCTGCGCGAGCCTGCCATGATCGCTTCCTGCGACTCGGCCATGGTGCGTCGCATGTTACCTTACAGTTGAACGAGGACGAGTAAACCATGCCTAGAGTAAAAAGAGGTGTTACCGCCCGCGCCCGGCACAAGAAAGTACTAAAAAAGGCCAAAGGCTACTATGGAGCCAGAAGTCGTGTGTATCGGGTTGCCACTCAAGCAGTTACGAAAGCCGGCCAGTATGCCTACCGTGACCGTCGCCAGCGCAAGCGCCAGTTCCGCGCCTTGTGGATAGCCCGTATCAACGCGGGAGCGCGCATGTTCGGTATTTCGTACAGTCGAATGATCAATGGTATGAAGAAGGCCAATATCGGCCTCGATCGCAAGGTGCTGGCTGACCTTGCGGTGCATGACATCGATACATTCGGCAAGATTGCTGAAAAGGCGAAAGCTGCCCTGGCGCAGTAGCTCTCCTGGGTGGAGCCGCCCCCGATCGGGCGGTTTATCAAGCGCGAAAAAAGGGAAGGGCGACCTTCCCTTTTTTATTTGTCCCGTGTGACAGCCTGTTGAACCGGACTTTTCAGTGTGCGGTGGCCAGGCAACAATTCCGTCAACTCCAATGGTGGTTCCATGTCTGATAACAGCTTGCAGCACATCGTCGAAGAAGCCAGTGCACAGATCGACGCAGCGGCCGATCTGAAGGCGCTGGATGATCTCAGGGTCAGCTATCTGGGCAAGAAGGGCAGCCTTACCGAACAGCTCAAATCGCTGGGCAAACTGCCACCCGAGCAGCGTCGCGAGGCGGGGCAGGCGATCAATCAGGCCAAGAAAGCCCTCAATGAACGGTTGCAGGCACGCAAGCAAGTGCTGGAACAGCAGGCACTGGCAGCAAAACTCGCTGCCGAAGCCGTCGATGTCTCCCTGCCGGGGCGCCGCATCACAGCCGGGGCATTGCATCCTGTCACCCGGACCATCGAGCGTATTGTCGATCTGCTGTCCGAAGTGGGCTTCAGCGTGGAAGAAGGCCCCGAGATCGAGGATGACTACCACAACTTCGAAGCGCTCAATATCCCTTCGCATCACCCGGCCAGGGCGATGCATGACACCTTCTATTTCCCGGATGGACGCCTGCTGCGTACCCATACCTCACCAGTTCAGGTGCGGGTGATGGAATCAAAGGCGCCGCCGCTACGGGTGATCGCGCCAGGGCGAGTCTATCGCTGCGATTCGGATTTGACGCATACGCCGATGTTTCACCAGGTGGAAGGGTTGCTGGTCGATACCGATGTGACCTTTGCCGATCTCAAGGGCGTGGTCGATCAGTTTCTGAAGTCATTTTTCGAAAACGATGCGCTGCAAACCCGCTTTCGTCCGTCCTACTTTCCGTTCACCGAGCCCTCGGCTGAAGTGGATATCCAGTGCGTGATGTGTGAGGGTGAAGGTTGCCGTGTCTGTAGTCATACCGGTTGGCTTGAGGTTATGGGCTGCGGCATGGTGCATCCAGAGGTGTTCCGCCATGTGGATATCGACACGGATCGCTATACCGGCTATGCCTTCGGTATGGGCGTAGAGCGGCTGGCGATGCTGCGTTACGGCGTCAATGATCTGCGGCTTTTCTTCGAGAATGATCTGCGGTTTCTCAAACAGTTCGCCTGATCCGCAGTCCATTCGCTATGCATCTGATATTGATGCATAACTTCAATTTTTGATGGCAAGGTTATGAAAATTAACGAATCATGGTTGAGAGAGCTGGTTGATCCATCGCTGGACGCAAGCGAACTCGGTGAGCTGCTGACGATGGCCGGGCTGGAACTGGATGGCATGGAACCGGCGGCGCCACCGTTTTCGGGCGTTGTCGTCGCGAGGATTGCCGAGATCGAGCAACACCCCAATGCTGACAAGCTACGTGTCTGCCAGGTTGATACTGGTGGCGATATCCTGACGCAGGTGATCTGTGGTGCCGCCAATGCGCGCCAGGGGCTGACGGTCGCCATGGCAACCGTTGGTGCGGTGCTGCCGGGAGATTTCCGCATCAAGAAGGCGAAGCTGCGGGGTGTCGAATCGTTCGGCATGCTGTGTTCCGAGGCCGAGCTGGGACTGGCCGACAGCGCCGATGGCATCATGGAGTTGCCAGATGATGCGGTGCCAGGCACCGATTTTCGTGACTGGCTTAACCTCGACGATATTGTGTTCGATATTGATCTCACGCCCAATCGGGCCGACTGCCTGTCGCTACAAGGCATCGCGCGTGAGGTATCGGTATTGACCGGCGCGCCGTTGACGCTGCCCGTGGTTGAGGATGTCGCTGCTGCAACACAAGCGTCGCTGGCCGTCGATCTCGACGCTGCGTCGGCTTGTCCGCGTTACGCCGGTCGTGTGATCACTGCGGTCGATACCAGTGCGGAAACGCCGCTGTGGATGCAGGAAAAGCTGCGTCGCTGCGGCATCAGAAGCCTCTCGCCGGTAGTGGATGTAACCAACTTTGTCATGCTGGAGCTGGGCCAACCGATGCATGCCTTCGATCTGGATAAGCTGCACGGGGGCATTCGTGTTCGCCACGCCACCAGCGGTGAAAAGCTGACCTTGCTCGACGGCAAGGAGGTCGAACTCGACGATGACACGCTGGTGATCGCGGATCATGATCGGGCGTTGGCCATGGCTGGGGTGATGGGGGGCAGTGATTCGGCAGTCGATGAGCAGACGCGCAGTATTTTCCTTGAAAGCGCCTTTTTCACGCTGCAGCAGATTGCTGGCAAGGCGAGGAAATATGGGCTGCATACGGAATCATCGCATCGTTTTGAGCGGGGCGTCGATTTCTGCTTGCAGCGCAAGGCGATCGAGCGCGCTACGGCGCTGATACTCGATATTTGCGGTGGCGAGCCGGGCCCTGTGGTCGAAGCCGTCAGCGAAGCCGATCTGCCACAGCTGCCGGCGATTCTGTTGCGCCAGGAGCGTCCCGCCAGGATGTTGGGGATCGAGATGGACGCGGCGCGAATTGTCACTATCCTCGAAGGCCTCGGCTGTGAGGTCGAAGCCACCGAGGCGGGCTGGAGCGTCACTCCGCCCAGCTACCGCTTCGATCTGCGCATCGAAGAGGATCTGATCGAGGAGCTGGCGCGGGTTTATGGTTACAACAATATCCCGTCGCATAGCCGCAGCTGGTCGCCTGAGGTTCGTCCCATTCCTGAGAACGAGGTTCCCGTTGCCATGTTGCGGCAGCGACTGACGGATCTGGGTTATCAGGAAGTCATCACCTACAGCTTCATCGATGACAAGACCGAAAGCCTGGTCAACCCCGGCATCCAGGCGTTGGGGCTGGCGAACCCGATATCATCTGAGCTGGCTAACATGCGCACCACGCTCTGGGGTGGGTTGCTGCAGGTCGTCCGTTACAACCTGCGACGCCAGCAGCCGTCTGTGCGTATCTTCGAAACAGGACTGGTGTTTCTGCCACAGGCCTCTGGGCTGGAGCAGACTTCACGGCTGGCGGGTGCAATCACCGCCACCGCATTTTCGGAGCAATGGTCCGTGCCAGCGCGTACCCCTGACTATTTCGACATCAAGGGGGATGCGGAAAACCTGCTGCAACTCTGCCATCTGGATAGTAAAGTGACCTGGCTCCCGGGCGAACATCCGGCGCTGCATCCTGGTCAGTGTGCCTCGGTCCGTCTCGACGGCAAGGAGATCGGCATCGTCGGCGCATTGCATCCTGAATTACAGGCCAAACTCGATATCGATGAACCAGTATTCCTGTTCGACTTCGATCAGGCTGTGCTGCGACATCGGGATTTACCCCAGTTTCAACCACTCAGTCGTTACCCGGCGATGCGCCGTGATATTGCTGTTGTTGTCGACGAAACTGTGAGCTTTGGCCAAATTTCACAGAGTATCGAGTCGCTCGACCTCGATTTGATTCGCGGCTTTGAGATTTTTGATGTATATAAAGGGGAAGGCGTAGCATCAGGTCGAAAAAGCATCGCTTTAAGCTTGATTTTACAGGACTTATCGCGCACTCTAGAGGACGAGGTTGTGGAGCGTGCAGTGACGATGGTGCTGCAAAAACTGGAATCGGATGTTGGAGCGTCCTTGCGAGACTAACGATGGCACTAACAAAAGCAGACATGGCCGAGATGCTCTATGAACAGCTTGGTTTGAACAAACGCGAAGCCAAGGAGCTGGTTGAACTGTTTTTCGAGGAGATCCGTCTCGCGCTGGAGAGCGGATCGAATGTGAAGTTGTCAGGCTATGGCAATTTTGTGCTGCGGGATAAAAGCCAAAGGCCCGGGCGCAATCCGAAAACCGGAGAGGAGATCCCGATTTCGGCCCGCCGCGTCGTCACTTTCAGACCGGGACAGAAACTCAAACAAAGAGTCGAGAATTATGCTGGAAGCGGGGAACAATAACGAATTGCCGACCATACCCGGCAAACGCTATTTCACCATTGGAGAGGTGAGCGAGCTGTGTGGCGTCAAGCCGCATGTGTTGCGCTATTGGGAGCAGGAATTTCCTCAGCTCAAGCCGGTGAAGCGGCGCGGCAACCGGCGCTACTACCAGCGCCAGGATGTGCTGCTGATTCGGCAGATTCGCAGCCTGTTGTACGAGCACGGGTATACCATTGGTGGCGCGCGCCAGAAACTTTCCGGTGAAGACACCAAAGAAGATTCCATTCAGAGTGACCAGATCGTCAAGCAGATTCGTTCCGAGCTTGAAGATCTGTTGAAATTACTCAAGTAACCATCTATATTCCGCCTAGCTATTCAGTCGGTAGAAAAATAGAGCCGTAACTGCTCAGATTGCCGCTAAAGCGCGTCAGATCAAGGCGGGAAATGTGAGTTTACAGGTGTAAATGACCATTTCCCAACACAGAGATGGCGCGTTTCAGTGGTGAGCTGAGCAGTTACAATTCCGCTCTCCTGATTTTTGCCCGCTCGGGCCTCAATCAATCAACGTCTTTGTCGGGGCGTGGCGCAGTTTGGTAGCGCACTTGCATGGGGTGCAAGGGGTCGTAGGTTCAAATCCTACCGTCCCGACCATTTATTCATCCGTCGACCTGCCGGTTTTCGGACAGCATGCCAATGATGGTTATCCTGACGGTCTGACTGCCAATGCATCCCGATTCTCATCATCCCGTTCCGGATCTCAAGCAGCTGGTACTCGTCGGCGGTGGCCATAGCCAATTGCAGGTGCTGATGTCACTGGCAATGCAGCCGATTCCCGGGCTGCGCACCGTGCTCATCAGCAAGGACACCATGACTGGCTACTCGGGGATGCTGCCGGGGTATATTGCTGGGCACTACACTTTTGACCAGACGCATATTGATCTGCGCCGTTTGTGCGCCTGGGCGGGTGTGGTGTTTATCGAAGACAGCGTCGTCGGGCTCGAAACGACGACACGCAAACTCGCCACGGCTCGTCACGGTGATATCCATTACGACTGGCTATCGATCAACATCGGTTCGACGCCGAATCGCCGCCATATCACCGGCCAGACGGACCGCCTGATTCCGGTTAAGCCAATCGATCAGTTCTTGCAGCAGCTTGACCGTATCGAGCGCCGTGTCATGGACGCTGGCCAGCCGCTGCGACTGGGTGTGATTGGGGCTGGCGCGGCGGGTGTCGAAGTACTGTTATCGCTGAAGTACCGGCTGGAGCGGCAGCGTGGTGCGACATCATCGGCATCAGACTTCGAATTCCATCTCTTCAATGCAGCCGATAGCATCTTGCCGACCCACAATTCGCGGGTGCGCCGCTTTTTCCTCGAACATCTTTCTCGTGAAGGCATTGTCGTGCACGACAATTTCGAGGTCGTGGCGCTGGAATCGGTGGATGTGCTGTCCCGAATCGGTGAACGCGTCGCGGTGGATGAAGTCATCCTCACCACCTCGGCTGCGCCCCAGCCCTGGCCGGGAAGAGCGGGGTTACAGGTGGATGAGCGCGGCTTTATCGAGGTCAATGCGTTCCTCCAGTCCTGTTCGCACCCCGAGATTTTTGCCGCCGGTGACATCGCGGCCTTTACGCCTTCGCCCACTGAAAAAGCAGGGGTCTTTGCCGTGCGTCAAGGTCGGCCGCTGGCGGAAAACCTGCGTCGCACGATTGCGGGACGGCCACTCAAACCTTACCGGGCACAGAAGAAGTGGTTGGCCTTACTTGCCTGCGGCGATCGATATGCGGTTGCGTCTCGCGGCCATTTTTTCGCCCGTGGGCGTTGGGTCTGGCGTTGGAAGGATCACATCGACCGCAAGTTCATGCGGATGTTCCAGGACCTGCCCGATATGCCACAGCCCGAGCGGCCGCATCTGGCTGAGGGGCTGCTCGCCGGCAATGAAAAGCTGGTCAGGAATCTTGGCATGCGGTGTGCGGGATGCGGTGCCAAAGTGGGCGGGGATGTCTTGCAGGGGGTGCTGGACAGTTTGCACCAGGGTTTGAACGGTGCGGTTGCCGGTGAAATCGCGCGTAGGGATGATGCCGCCGTCATTGACGTGCCGCCAGGGCGGCTGTTGCTTCAGAGTATCGACTACTTCACCGCGCTGGTCGATGATCCCTGGGAGCTGGGCCGGATTGCCGCCAATCACGCATTGGGTGATATCTATGCGATGGGTGGGCAGCCACACTCCGCATTGGCATTGGCCAGTCTGCCTTACGGGAATGAGCAGTTACTTGCGGAAACGCTCCGCATGATGCTGGAAGGCGCGATGTCTCTGTTTTCAGATGCCGGGGTTGCGCTGATTGGTGGACACACCAGCGAGGCGGCGGAGCTGTCGCTGGGATTCAGCGTGAATGGTTTCGTGACCCCGGAGAAGCTGCTGCGCAAGTCTGGCATGCAGCCTGGTGATGTACTACTGATGACCCAGCCGATTGGAACCGGCGTGCTGTTCGCAGGCCACCAGCAGGCGCGGGCGCAGGGCGTTTGGCTGGAGCAGGCGATCACCAACATGACACGCAGCTACCGGCATGCGGCGGAAATTCTGCAGACTCATGGTGCAACTGCCTGTACCGACGTGACCGGCTTCGGCCTGCTCGGTCATCTGCTGGAAATGCTGCGCCCCTCCAACCAAAGCCTGTGCCTCGATATTGCCGCGATACCACTGTTGCCTGGGGCGCTGACGTTATCGGCCGAAGGTATTCGTAGCAGCCTGTTTCCTGCCAATAGCAAGGCGCGCCATGTGATCACAAACCTTGAACAGGCGCATCGTCATGCGGCGTTCGAACTACTGTTCGATCCACAGACGGCCGGCGGATTGATGGCCTTCGTGCCAGCGGCCAGTGCTGAGGCTTGCCTGCAACAGTTGCAGCAATACTATCCCGACGCGGCGCGGGTCGGTGAAGTCGTCGAAACGGATACTGCCGAAGCGGCTATTGAGATCACTGGTTACTGATCAAGCGGCAAATCGTTATGCACTAGCGTCTCTATCTCGACGCAATCTTGCAGGGTACTGTGCAGCGTGCACAAATGCGCGGCTCGCTGTACAGCCTTCAGGCGTGAATCTGGTAACTCCGCCCAGTGAATCAGCATTCTAATCTGGCTGATCCGGGTGGGCTTGCTGGCATATTCCCAACTGAGGTCGATGGAAATGTCGTCGGTATCGACATCCAGGCGCATTGAGTAGTCTTCCATGACGGCAAAAGTACAACGCCCGAGCGCAGCGACAAACATGTGCATGGCGCTGAAATACAGCGCCTCCGATTCGAGCGTAATGTCCATGCCTTCTTCCTCGAAGGCCGCCATTCGGATACGGGTCTGGTCGATGACGTAAATCTGCATGGTGTTCTCGGTCGCTGGGAGAGGTGGCGCGGAGAGTATGACAGATCCAGCTGTTCGTAAAGATCGGCCGGCGTCGTTGCTGTAGAATGTGACAGATCAATGCACTAAAGGGGAGAAGCGATGCCAAGTTTTGATATTGTTTCCGAGTTTGAACGCCATGAGGCGCAAAATGCCGTCGATCAGGCCAATCGCGAAGTATCGACGCGTTTCGATTTTCGCGGCAGTGATGCCAGCTACAGCCTCAAGGACGATGTCATCACCATGCAAGGCAGTGGCGAGTTTCAGCTCAAGCAGATGCTTGAAATCCTGCAAAGCAAGCTGCATCGCCGCGGTATCGACATTGCCTGTCTCGACGTGGGAGATTCACAGCCGAAGGGCAAGATGCGGACTCAGCCGGTTACGCTGCGCCAGGGAATTGATACCGACACGGCAAAAAAGATCGTCAAGTTGATCAAAGAGCAGAAAATGAAAGTCCAGGCTGCGATTCAGGGCGACAAGCTGCGGGTCACCGGCAAGAAACGTGACGATTTGCAACGTGTGATAGCACTGCTGAAGGAGCAGGATTTTGGGTTACCGTTGCAGTTCAATAATTTCAGAGATTGAGCGGGTTTCCAGCGTGCTGGGAAATGACGACTGAACAAGGAAAAACATGAAACTGAAAAATGTCGCTTGGAAATCATTGCTGGCTGTTGTTGTGGCCGGTGCCATCCTGAACACCACGCAGGCGGAAAGCCTGATGGAAGCCAACGAGAAGGCGGGCAAGGCTTTTCTGGAGAAGAATCGCCATGCCGATGGTGTTCAGGTGACTGACAGTGGGCTGCAATACAAGGTGATTCGTGAGGGAACGGGAAAGCGTCCGGGGCCGACTTCGAAGGTGACTGTCAATTATGAGGGGCGGCACCTCAATGGCGAGGTGTTCGATAGCTCTTACCAGCGTAACAAGCCGATAACCTTCGGTTTGAACCGCGTCATCAAGGGCTGGACCGAAGGTTTGCAGTTGATGAAGGAAGGCGCGAAGTATCAGCTCTTTATCCCGCCGGAGCTGGGCTATGGTCACCGAGGAGCAGGTGCGGCGATCGGGCCGAGTGAGACGTTGATCTTCGATGTCGAGTTGTTGAAGGTCGAGTAACTAGCTGCGCCTGCGATGCCGGCTAACGGCATCGCAGGTGAGTTCGTCCTATTCGCCTGACAGTCGCTGCTTGAGAAAATCGACGATCTCGCCGATGGCGATGTTGCTGGCGTCTTCGCTGTTGCGGCGTGACTTGTATTCGACGATGCCTTCATCGAGCCCGCGTTCACTGAAGACCACGCGATGCGGAATGCCAATCAGTTCCAGGTCGGCAAACATCACGCCGGGCCTGATCTTTCGGTCGTCGAGCAGGACATTGATCCCTGCCTCTTGCATTTCCTGGTAGAGCTTCTCGACGGCATCACGCAGGCGTTGCGATTTGTGCAGATTGATCGGGGCGAGGGCGACGGTGAACGGCGCAATGGCTTCCGGCCAGATGATGCCGTGTTCGTCGTGGTTCTGTTCGATGGCAGCGGCGACGATGCGGGTGATGCCGATGCCGTAGCAGCCCATTTCGAGTACTGCGGCTTTGCCGTTTTCGTCCAGCACCTTGACGTCCATGGCTTCGCTGTAGGTGGTGCCGAGCTGGAAGATGTGGCCAACTTCGATGCCACGAACGATCTTGATGGTGCCTTTGCCGTCGGGGCTGGGGTCGCCTGTCACAATGTTGCGGATGTCGACTGCGGTTGGCTTCGGCAGATCGCGCTCGAAATTGACGCCGGTCAGATGAAATCCTTCACGGTTGGCACCACAGACGAAATCATTCAGACCGAGTACCGCAAAATCGGCGAACATGGGCAAGTCGATCCCGACCGGGCCAATCGAGCCAGGTTTGCTGCCTGTGGCTTTGATCACATCGGTTTCACTGGCGAACTCCAGCGGCTGTTGCACGCCGGGGAGTTTCTCGGCCTTCACAGCATTGAGTTCATGATCGCCGCGCAGCAGTAGCGCAATGAAGGGTTGCTCCTCGCTGTCGCCCCGGACGATGAGCGTCTTGACGATGCGCTCGGCTGGCATGCCCAGGGCTTTACTGACTTCCTCGATGCTTTCTGCGCCGGGTGTCGCGACTTCGGTCATCGTCTGGGTTGCGTCGCTGGCTGGAGGGACTGGCTGGGTGGGTGCCAGTTCGATATTGGCGGCGTAATCGCTGCCATCGGAGAATGCGATGGCGTCTTCGCCAGCATCGGCCAGCACATGGAATTCGTGGGAAGCATTGCCGCCGATGGAACCGGTGTCGGCAGCCACAGCGCGAAATTCCAGCCCCATTCTGGCGAAGATGCGACTGTAGCAGTCGTACATGGCCCGATAGGTTTGCTGCAGCGAGTCCTTGCCGATGTGGAAGGAGTAGGCGTCCTTCATGATGAACTCTCGCGAACGCATCACGCCGAAGCGGGGCCGGATCTCATCGCGGAATTTGGTCTGGATCTGGTAATAGTTGACCGGCAGCTGCTTGTAACTGCGGATCTCCTTGCGGGCATAGTCGGTGATGACTTCTTCATGGGTCGGGCCGAGGCAGAATTCGCGCTCGTGCCGGTCATGCATGCGCAGCAGTTCGGGACCGTATTTTTCCCAGCGGCCTGACTCTTGCCAGAGTTCGGCGGGTTGGACGACGGGCATCAGCAATTCGACCGCGCCGCTGCCATCCATCTCCTCGCGCACGATGCGTTCGACGTTGCGCAGTACCTTCAGTCCGAGGGGTTTCCAGATATAGAGCCCGGCTGCCAGGCGGCGGATGAGACCGGCGCGGAGCATCAGCTTGTGGCTGATGATCTCGGCGTCGGCAGGGGTTTCCTTCAGCGTGGAAAGGGGGAAACGGGAAACGCGCATGGTGATGACTGCTCCGCAGATAATGGAGCGCCATTCTGTCTCAGAAGGTGGTGGAATTCCAGCCCCACATATGGCGTGCTGGATTACTGAATTCGATATAGGTGCGTGCGGCGGGAACGTCCAGGTGCCGGGTGACCAGATCGCAGAGTGTCGCTGAAAACTCGGCGGTTCGCTCTTCTGGCAGACCCAGGCTTTTCAGCTCGATATAGGCGAGCGGTGCCGTGGTGCCGGCGAACAGCATTTCGGGATTGTGCCGCATTGTCACCATGACGTAGTTTTCGGGTTTTCCCAGCAACGTGGCTGTGGCGCTGGAAAGCTCAGCCAGCATCTCGTTTGGGTCGGTTACTTCAACGTTGGTCTCGATCTTGAGCAGCGGCATGGTCTGAGATTCTATTGTTAAGGCTGACACATCTTATCAAGATCCTCACGGTATTGCTGCATACGCGCTTCGCGCTCTTCTGGCGTCAGCACCCTGGGTTGCTCACTGTCGCTGCTGCGTACACGGATACGGGTGTTCTGTTCCAGAATGCGAAGATTATTCCGCAGCGCATTGCAAGCTTCCTGCTGTTGCTTGCGACGGGCGGCCTCCTCCTTTGCGATGGTCTCGGCGTCTTGTTGCTCAGGGATGAGGACATTATATTGCTTGGCGGAGTCGCCTTGCTCTGCTGTATCTTCCATGTTGCCGGGTGGTATTGGCGTTGGTTTGCTGGCACTGTCTGGTTTGCCCGATACTTCGAGTATCTTGATGCCTTTTCCAGTGGGGGGAACCTGGCTGTAGTGTATGCCGCCGTCGGCATCCATCCACTTGTAGGTGGTCGCCAGCAGTGCGCTTGATTGTCCTGACATCAACAGCGCCAGTGTCAGGGTGATGATGATCCGTTTGCTGTTCATCGCGGCTGTCCGGTTCGATAGTGGAAACCCTTGCATTATAGTGAACCTCAAGGGGTGCAAGTCAGTACCATGCCCCCATATTTAGTGTTTCGAATCCTGGCAGGCGATGGAATGCCGACGAATTCACGATATTTGTTGATTACCTGGCGGGATCACAGGGAATATTAGCGATTGCTGATATTCCCTGATACTATCCGCAAAATTTTGAGATGTGAGGGAAAGCAATGCGTAACTATCTGATTCTATGTCTGACGCTGCTGGCCGGGCCGGTGCTGGCAGATTCAGTCGCGAGCGATGAAAACGAGGCGCCATTGCCTTTCGATGTGACGGCGGCTGCCATTGAGAAGGTTGACTACGAGCGGGTTCTCAACGGCACCGTCGATGCGGTCAATGAAACCACGGTGTCTGCCGAGACCTCCGGCACCATCACCGATCTCTATTATGACGTCGACGACTATGTGAAGCAGGGTGATGTCATCCTCCGCATCAAGGCAACAAAACAGAAGGCGGGACTCAAGGCGGCCAATGCTGCGGTTTCCGAGGCACGGGCAAGGTTGAGTGAGGCGCGTCAGGAATACAAGCGGGTCAAGGACATTTTCGAGCGCAAGCTGGTATCGAAGTCTGATCTGGATCGTGCCACCGCCAGTTTGCGTGCTGCTGAAGCCCGCCTGGATGCCGCACTGGCAGCGCGTGCCAAGGCACAGGAGCAGACCGAGAGCACCGTTGTACGGGCGCCTTACAGCGGCATCGTCAAGATTCGTCACGTCCATCTCGGAGAGTTCGTCAATGTGGGGCAACCGTTGATGACCGGCGTTTCGCTGGAGAAACTCCGGGTCAATGTGAATGTGCCCCAAAGCCTGATCAACAAGGTCAGGAAGCTGAAGAAGGCGCGGGTGTTGGTCGAAGGGGATCATCGTGGCATTCCCGTCGAAGGTCTGACGTTCTTTCCTTATGCCGATCCGGTGACCAACACGTTCAAGGTGCGGGCGAATCTTGCCGAAGGCGTCGAGGGCCTGTTTCCCGGTATGTTCGTCAAGGTGGCGTTTGTCGTTGGTGAGAAGAAGCAGCTGGTTGTTCCCGAACAGGCTGTTGTCTATCGCGGCGAGGTTACAGGGGTCTATGTCGTCGATGACAATGGTCGTGTGGCATTGCGTCAGATCCGCGCGGGCAAGACCACTCGCGATGGCAAGATCGTGGTGCTGGCAGGTTTGAGTGAAGGTGAGCGTGTCGCGCTGGATCCGGTTGCCGCAGCCATCTACTTGAAAAAACAGATCGGCAGGGAGGCAAAGCAGCATGACTGATTCAGCGATGGGTATCTCCGGCCGCATCGCAGCGAAATTCCAGAACAACGCCATTACGCCATTGCTGGCATTGGTGGGGCTATTGCTGGGGCTGTTCGCGGTCATGATTACGCCACGGGAGGAAGAACCGCAGATCAATGTGACGTTCGCGAATGTCTTGATCCCGTTTCCTGGCGCCACGGCATCAGAGGTGGAGCATCTCGTTGCCGGCCCGGCGGAGCAGGTGTTGTCCGAAATTTCGGGCATCAAGCACGTCTACTCGTCTTCCTATCCGGGGCGCGCGATTCTCACGGTACAGTTCAAGGTGGGTGAGAACCGCACCGATGCACTGGTGCGGCTGTACAACAAGATCGCCTCGAATATCGACTGGTTGCCTCCTGGCTTGGGTGTGCTGCAGCCAATCATCAAGCCGAAGGGCATCGATGACGTGCCGATCGTGACAGCGACGCTGTGGACCGATGATCAGAGCAAGAGTGCCTATGACCTGTTGCAGGTGGCGCATGCGGTGGAGACCGAGTTGAAGCGTGTGCCCGGCACGCGGCAAATCTACACCATCGGCGGTGCGCCACAGGTGGTTTCGGTTCGGCTCGACCCCCAGAAGCTGGCGGGTTATAGCCTGTCGATCGATGATATCGCGGCTTCACTGCGCGCCGCCAACAGCTCGCGTGATGCAGTCAACGTCGTCACTGACAATGAGGAGATTCAGGTTCAGGCTGGTGCTTTCCTGACCACTGTCGAGGAGGTCGGGAGCCTCGTGGTCGGCGTATTCAGCGGCAAGCCGGTTTACCTGGAAGAGGTGGCCCAGGTCCAGCGCGGGCCGGATCAGCCAAGCCAGTATGTTGCCTACAGCGAAAAAGGCACGGTCAGCAATACCCCCGCGGTGACCATCGCAGTGGCCAAACAGCCAGGCAAGAACGCGGTCGAAATCGCCGATAAAGTGATCGAACGTTTCGAGCAGCTCGACGGTATTTTCATTCCCGACGGTGTCAATGTCGAGATTACGCGCAACTACGGTGCTACCGCGAAGGCCAAGGCGGACAAACTGATTCAGAAATTGCTGTTCGCCACGGCCTCGGTCGTATTGCTGGTGTGGCTGACGATGGGCTGGCGCGAGGCGGGCATCGTTGGTATCGCGGTGATCATCACGTTGATGATCACCCTGTTTGCCTCTTGGGCCTATGGGTTCACGTTGAACCGCGTGTCGTTGTTCGCACTGATATTTTCTATCGGGATTCTGGTGGATGACGCCATTGTGGTGGTGGAGAACATCCATCGGCATCTCAGCATGGGCGGCAAGAAGATTCTCGACGTCATTCCGGCTGCCGTCGACGAAGTTGGCGGGCCGACGATTCTGGCGACTTTTACCGTCATTGCTGCATTGATGCCGATGGCCTTCGTTTCCGGTTTGATGGGGCCATACATGAGCCCAATTCCAATCAACGCCAGCATGGGTATGTTGATCTCACTGGTGGTGGCCTATGTCGTCACGCCGTGGCTGACCTACAAGGTGCTGCGCAAGGTGGATTTCAGTCAGCATCATGGCGAATCCATCCCGGGCTGGCTTGGCAGTCTGTTTAACAAAGGGGTTGGTATTTTCCTCAATGGCGACAAGGGTAAAGGAAAGCGCCGCAGCCTGTTCGTGGTGATTATGGTCCTGATTGCGCTGTCGGTCTCGCTGGCCGTATTCAAGGTAGTAGTATTGAAAATGCTGCCGTTCGACAACAAATCGGAATTTCAGGTCGTCGTCAATATGCCGGAAGGCACGACACTCGAGCAGACCAAGCGGGTGCTCGACGAGCTGGCCGGTTATCTGGAGACGGTGCCGGAAGTTGAAAACCTGCAAGTCTATGCCGGCACTTCGGCACCGATCAACTTCAATGGCCTGGTGCGGCAATACTACCTGCGCAAGGGTTCCTATCTGGGCGATATCCAGGTCAATCTGGTCGACAAGCACCATCGTGATCGCAAGAGTCATGACATCGCGCTGGCGGTACGGGCACCATTGCAGGAAATTGCACAGAAGCACAATGCCATCGTGAAGCTGGCCGAAGTGCCGCCTGGGCCACCGGTGCTGGCGCCGATCGTCGCCGAGATCTACGGACTGGATTATGAAGGTCAGATCAAAGTGTCTGAAGCGTTGGCAGGAGTGTTTGCCGGTACGGCGGATATTGTCGACATCGACGATAGTGTCGAATACCCGCAGAAGCGCTATATCCTGCATGTCGATAGAGAGAAAGCGGCATTGCTTGGTCTGCATCAGCAGCAAGTCTCCACCGCAGTCAATACTGTACTGGGAGGCAGCGCGCCAACCTATCTTCATGGTCATAACGTGAAGTATGCGATTCCGGTCAAGATGGAATTCTCCGAAGCTGACAAAGCAGATATCGAGTCATTGCTGGATCTGCGCATCCGCAGCAAGTCCGGACAGTTGGTGCCAATGTCTGAAATCGTCAGTATCGAGGAGACAACCCGCGAGCATGCGATTCACCACAAGGATCTGCTGCCCGTGGTCTATCTGATGGGTGACATGGTGGGCGATCTCGACAGTCCGTTGTATGGCATGTTCGATATTTCATTCGCGCTGAATGAAACGGAGCTGGCTGGTGAGGGGATTATCGATCAATACTTCATCAATCAGCCCGCCAGTCCCTATACCTACAGCATCAAATGGGATGGCGAGTGGACGGTGACCTATGAGACCTTTCGTGACATGGGTATCGCCTATGCCTTTGGCATGATCATGATCTATCTGCTGGTGGTCGCTCAGTTCCGCTCCTACGCCGTGCCGCTGGTGATCATGGCACCGATTCCACTGACAATCATCGGCGTCATGCCGGGTCACGCGTTGCTTGGTGCCAAGTTCACCGCCACCTCGATGATCGGCATGATTGCATTGGCTGGGATTATCGTGCGCAACTCGATCCTGCTGGTGGATTTCATCAATGAACAGGTTCGCGCTGGCATGGATCTGCAAGAGGCAGTCATCAAGGCGGGGGCGGTGCGGGCAAAACCCATTGTGCTGACAGGCCTGGCGGCAATGATCGGTGCGATGTTCATTCTCAATGACCCGATCTTTAGTGGTCTTGCGATTGCACTGATCTTTGGTTTACTGGTCTCGACAGTACTGACATTACTGGTCATACCGGTGCTGTACTACGCCTATGTCTACAAGCGCGTGGACAAGGTGATCCTAGGGACGGGCTGATCAACCTGTCATGGCAAGAGCCGATGGATGCCTGCCATTGGCTCTTGCCCGGATGTCTCACCAGTTCTCTACCTCGAGCTGCCTCGCTACGTGACCCGGTGAGAAATACGCGCTAGCTCAGGCGTTTTCGCCGAAACATTCCCTAAGTCAGGCGCTGTTTATATAAGCCGCGTTATCTACTACAATAAATCCCTTTTATGGCTACCCGCATTTTTTGCTGGGTCGAGCCTTGGACGATCTGCGGCAGGTAACAGGAGAAAGGGATGGCTGACAGAAGGCTCCAGGTTTTTCAAACGGTTGCTACGCATCTGAGTTTCACCAAGGCGGCCGAGGTGTTGCATATGACGCAGCCAGCGGTGACGTTTCAGGTTCGCCAACTGGAAGAGCACTTCAACACGCGGCTGTTCGATCGAACGCATAATCGGGTCACGCTGACGGCTGCGGGCGAAGCGGTGTTCGTCTATGCCAAACGGATCTTCGAGCAGTACGAGGAGATGGAAAACAGCGTCCGGGAGATCACGGGCGAGGTCAGTGGTTTGCTTACCATCGGCGCCAGCACCACGGTAGCGGAGTATATGCTCCCGGCGCTGTTGGGAAAGTTCAAAGCGGTGTTTCCGGATATTCGTCTGAGCCTGAAGGTGTCCAATACCGAGAGTGTCGTGGCGATGGTGGAGGACAATGTCATCGACCTGGCGGTGGTCGAGGCGCCGGTCAGCAACAAGCATCTGCTGGTCGATGTCTGTGATGTGGATGCGCTGGTGGTGGTGGCACACCCTGATCACGAAGCCGCGAAACTCAACAGCCTGACCGCAGCGCAGTTGATAGAATTCCCCTATATCTGCCGCGAGGAAGGCTCCGGCACTCGGGACGTCATCAAGGAATATATGGCGCAGAGCAAGCTCGACTCCGATAGCCTCAATGTCTGTCTGGAACTGGGTAGTCCTGAGTCGATCAAAGGCGCCGTCGAGGCGGGCATGGGCATTGCCATTCTGTCGAAGGTGACAATCGCCAAAGAGCTGGCGCTCGGTACACTGGTAGCGATTCCGCTCGACCCACCGCTGGAGCGGCCATTTTCCTTCGTCCGGCAGCGGCAGAAATTCCGTCAGACGGCAACCGAGAAGCTATTGGATTTCGCGCATGAATATTGCAGGCAGAAGAAGCAATCTGCCGAATGAGTAGTGAACGGCAATCAGCGTTGCTGGCGTTGTTTGAACGCCTCGATGAGCAGCGGCAGCGTTCGCTGCTGGATTATGCCGATTTTCTGGTCGAGCGGCATGGCCTGGCGCAACCTCAAAGCGGGGTTCCTGTGCCGGAATTGTCACCGCGGCCGGAAAATGAAAGTGTTGTAAAGGCAATGAAGCGTTTGTCGGCTGGTTATTTCATGCTTGATCGTGCATCCATATTTCACCAAGCATCCGCTTTGATGACGGAGCATATCATGCAGGGGCGTCCGGCGGCTGAGGTGATTGACGACCTCGAAGCATTGTTCTTGCGTGAATATCAGAAGTTGACCGAAGACAGATAGCAGTAGCAATCGATGATCAGTTTCCTTCAGTCCTGGTATTACCGCCATTTTTCCGATCCGCAGGTTGCATTGCTCGCCGTGCTGCTGCTGACGGGATTCGCGGTGATGTTCTTTGCCGGCCAGATTCTGGCGCCATTACTGGCTGCCATTGTCATTGCCTACCTACTCGATGGCGCCGTCGCCTGGGCTGAAGGACGTGGTATTCCACGCTGGCTGGGGGCGACACTGGTGTTCCTGGTATTCGTTGGGGTGATGCTCGCCATCCTGATCTGGATGGTGCCATTGCTGTTCAAGCAGGCCACGCAGTTCTTCACCGAAGTACCGAACATGGCAAACAAGGGGCAGCAGTTACTGATGCAGTTGCCGGAGCGGTATCCGACGATCATCACCGAAGACGATGTCGTGGCTGTTATCAGTCAGATTCGTTCTGAACTTGCTAACGTCGGTCAGACGGTATTGTCCGTGTCGGTTGCCTCTGTCATCAACTTGATTACGGTACTCGTCTACATGGTGCTGGTACCGGTACTGATCTTTTTCCTGTTGAAGGACAAGCCCAAGCTGCTGCGATGGATTACTGGCTTTCTGCCGCATGACCGCCAATTGGCGCTGCAGGTGTGGCAGGAGATGAACGCCAAGATTGCCAGCTATGCGCGTGGCAAGCTGCTGGAAATTATCCTTGTCTGGTTCGTCACCTACGTCACTTTTCTTATCCTCGGCCTCAACTATGCGCTATTGTTGAGTTTCATCGTCGGCCTTTCGGTGATCGTTCCCTATGTTGGTGCTGCGGTCGTGACCGTGCCAATCGCCATGATCGCCTATTTTCAATGGGGCATTTCGCCGCCATTTGGCTGGGTGCTGCTGGCCTATGGCATCATTCAGTTTCTCGATGGCAATGTACTGGTGCCGTTGCTGTTCTCGGAAGTCGTCAACCTTCACCCAATCGCGATTATTGCAGCGGTGCTGCTGTTTGGTGGTTTGTGGGGGCTATGGGGTGTGTTTTTCGCGATACCGCTGGCAACGCTGGTGCAGGCCGTGATCAATGCCTGGCCGAAAAACGAAGATCCGTTTGCCGACACGGTGGATGATCTGGCAGAAACTGCCGATCAGTAGTGTAGTGATTGGGGTGATGTCACATCACAGCTGTTTGTCCACTTCCTCCATTTGTTGTAGCAGGTTGAGGTAAGCCTGGTATCGGCGCCGCAGGATTTCTCCCTTGTCGACCGCATCCTTGACCGCGCAACCGGGTTCGCGGACATGCAGGCAGTTGTGGAAGCGGCAATGCACCCGTAGTGCAACAATCTCGCGAAATCCTTTTTGTACATCGGCTGGTGGAATAGGTGGTGGTGTGAAGTCACGGATGCCGGGCGAGTCGATTAGTTCGCCACCTTCCGGAAGATGATATAGGCGCGCATTGCTGGTGGTGTGCTGACCAAACCCGGTGGTTTCAGACAGGGTTTGCGTGAGGATGTCGGCCTTGGGGATCAATATGTTGGTCAATGATGACTTGCCCACGCCGGATTGCCCGACCAGCACATTGGTCTTTTTTTTCAGATGTTTGCGTAGTGGCTCCAGGCTTTCAGGCTGCCTGGTCGATGTGTCGAGCACGGTGTAGCCGATATCCCGGTAGTCTTGATAGATTCGGGCAATCTCGTCGGGGCAGGGCTGGTCCGCCTTGTGGTGCAGCAGGATGGCGGCAATTTCCATGATTGCAGCCATGACGAAAAGCTGATCGACCATCGACCAGTCGGGGCTTGGTTCGACAGCGCTGGCGATGATGATCTGGTCAATATTGGCCGCGATGGTGCGTGGCGTGCCGCGGAAATAGCTGCGCGTCAGACTGTTGCGCCTGGGCAGCATTTTCGTGATCACGATGTCCGAGCCATTTTGCTGCCACCGCACGTAGTCACCGCAGACGAGATCCTGCAACTTGCGCCGGCTGGTGGCACGCACAATCTCGCCGGAGGGCAGCTCGATCAACGCCTCGGCGCCAAAGCGGCTGATGATCCGGCCTTCCCCCTTGTTCATGCTGCCGTCGCCTGCCTGTTGGTTGATTCATCCACTGTCCGGCGTTGCAATTCCTGCAACCGGGCAATGCGGATAGCCGCCGGCGGATGGGAATCATAGAACAGTGAATGCAGCCGATCGGGTGTGAGTGTGCTGGCATTGTCCTTGTACATCGTCACCAGTGCCGTGATCAGCGCCTTGGCACTGGCTTGTGATGCCGCGTATGCATCGGCTTCGAACTCATGTTGCCGCGAGAGCCAGGCAAATAGCGGGCTGACAAAAAACATCACCAGCGGGACGACAATGGAAAACAGAATCAGCCCGGTGGCTGGCGAGGGTGTTGTAACACCAAGTGCCTGGTAGAACGCTGTTTGTGGCAGCAGCCAGGCCAGTAGCGCGAACCCGGCCAGGCTGGTGATGGCGCTGAGTAGCAACCCCTTGAGAACATGGTGGTGTTTGAAATGTCCCAGTTCATGCGCCAGTACGGCGATGATCTGCTCCCTGGCGAGACCGTCGAGCAACGTATCGAAAAACACGATGCGTTTGTTTTTCCCCAGGCCGGTGAAATAGGCATTGCCATGGCTGGAACGACGGGAACCATCCATGACGAAAATGCCCTTACTGGTGAATCCGGCGTGGTCGAGCAGTTGTTCAATGGCGGTTTTTAGAGACTCATCCTCCAGCGGCGTGAAGCGATTGAATAGGGGGGCGATCAGTGTCGGATATACCCAGCTGATCAGGATACTGAAACCAAAAAATGCGAGCCAGGCATAGAACCACCAGTAAGTGCCTGCCGCTTCAAGCAGCCAGAGGATCACGTAGAGCAGTGGTGTGGCCAGAATCAAAGTCAAGGCTAGCCCTTTGAGCGTATCAGCGATCAGGGTGGCAATGGTGGTGCGGTTGAAGCCGAAGCGTGCCTCAATGACAAACTGGCGGTAGAGACTGAACGGGGCGCTCAATAAGGATGAAATCAGCCCAAACAGCAGGATGAGAACCACGCCATCGGTTAGTGATGGGAGCCCAAGGCCACTGACCAGCTCGCTCAACCGTTGTAGCCCGCCGCCAATGCTCCAGCCCAGTACCAGCAATGCATCGAACAGGATTTCCCAGCGCGCCAGCCGTGCTTTTGCGCAAGTATAGTCCGCCGCCTTCTGATGCGCCTGCAAAGAAATTGCATCACGGAAAGCTCTAGGTACTGCCTCCCGGTGCTGCTGCACCGCACGGATCTGGCGCTGGTTCAACCAGAGGCGGATGACAGTGACAACGGTAACAAGCGTCAGGAACAGCATCGAGTTTGCTAGAATCTCCGAATTGTGAAAACACGAGAGTAGCGCATATGCCACCTGATGAAGATAACCTGATCTGGATCGACCTGGAAATGACCGGGCTGGATACCGTCAACGACCAGATCATTGAAATCGCCACCATTGTAACCGACAAGCATTTGAATATCCTCGCCGAGGGGCCGGTACTCGCCATTCGGCAGCCGGACGCGTTACTCGAAGGCATGGATGACTGGAACCGCAAGCAGCATGGCGACTCCGGTCTGGTTGAACGGGTGCGCAGCAGCGAGGTCGACGAAGCGGAGGCCGAAGAACAGACGCTGGCTTTCCTGCGCCAGTGGGTGCCTGCGGGCAAGTCACCCATGTGTGGTAACAGCATCTGCCAGGATCGGCGTTTTCTGGCGCGTTGTATGCCAAAGCTGGAAGCCTTCTTTCACTATCGCAATCTCGATGTCAGTACCTTGAAGGAGTTGGCCCAGCGTTGGAAGCCAGCGGTGGCAAAGGGGTTCTTCAAGGAATCGCAGCATCTTGCATTGCAGGATATTCGGGACTCCATCGACGAACTGCGGTACTATCGTCGGCACTTTATCGCGCTTGATATCGATCAAGACTGATGTTCTGACCGTCTATTACGATAGACTGGTTTCTCATGCGACCGGCTTGTTTTGTGAGGGCGATCATTTCCGTAGCGGTGGAAATGCTATAAGCACGGCAAATTCCCCCATTAAAAGTTACGAATAGGGCGGGTTCAGGCCTTGTGGCATGATGTGACCACTTTATCCGGAGGGCTACGCACCGATTTGTGGTGACGGTGGTTCACCATCCGGATCCGACCAGAGCAATCACGATGATTTCAGATACTGTTTCAGGCGGTTTGCACCTCCGCATGCGTATAGGTGTAAACGTATGAGCACCGGCTTGATCAGCATGGTCAGGCATACCGCAGCCTGCTGGGCTGCTCACAACATTCTGCAAAAAAACCCCTGTCCGCTGGACCGGGGTTTTTTTTGCGCCAATTTTTTTCCAATGAAGAATAGGAGGTTACGATGACCCTGGGTTTGATGTTTGCGATTATCTGCAGCCTGGGCGCGATTGCCTACGGTTACACGTCGATCAAGAAGATCATGGTCTTGCCCGAAGGCAATGACGAAATGATCCGGATCTCGCGTGCCGTGCAAGAGGGCGCCAAGGCCTACCTGAATCGCCAGTACAAAACCATCGCGATGGTGGGTGCGGGTGTGTTTCTGCTGATATGGATCTTTCTCGGGTTTGCATCGGCCTTCGGCTTCTTTCTGGGCGCGGTGCTGTCCGGTGCTGCCGGTTATATCGGCATGAATGTGTCGGTCAATTCCAATGCTCGTACTGCCGAAGCAGCGCGCACGGGATTGAACGAGGCGCTGCAAGTGGCATTCCGTGGCGGTGCGATCACCGGGTTGTTGGTCGTAGGACTGGGCCTGCTGGGTGTGGCCGGTTACTTTGCTATTCTGTCGATGATGACGCCGGAAGGTGAAACAGTCAGTCTGGCGCCCCTGGTTGGACTGGCTTTTGGTGGTTCACTGATTTCCATCTTTGCTCGTCTGGGTGGTGGTATCTTCACCAAAGGTGCGGACGTCGGTGCTGATATCGTTGGTAAGGTCGAGGCAGGCATTCCCGAGGATGATCCGCGAAATCCGGCGGTCATCGCCGACAACGTGGGTGACAATGTCGGTGACTGTGCCGGCATGGCGGCTGACCTGTTCGAGACCTATGCGGTTACCATTATTGCGACGATGATTCTGGGCGCGAGCTTGGCATCGGGGCTTGGCATGGTTTACCCACTGGTGCTCGGCGGTGTGGCCATCATCGGTTCGATTATCGGCTCGATGTTCGTCAAGGTCGAAGAGGGCGGCAAAATCATGGACGCGCTCTATCGTGGCCTGATCGTATCGGGTGCCTTTTCTGCCATCGCATTCCTGCCAGTGACTTGGTTTGTCATGGGTGACAATGGCACTTACTCCGTGTTCCAGCTGTACATGTCCGCACTTGTTGGATTGGTCGTCACTGGCATGCTGGTCATGTTCACCGATTACTACACTTCGACCGAATACAAGCCAGTTCGTGATATTGCGCAAGCTTCTACGACGGGTGATGGCACCAACGTCATCGCGGGTCTGGCGCTGTCCATGAAGGCAACCGCACTACCGGTGCTGGTCGTCTGCCTGGGTATCTATCAGGCTCACTATTTCGCCGGTCTCTATGGCATTGCCGTTGCCGCAACAGCAATGTTGTCGATGACTGGGATTGTTGTTGCGCTGGACGCCTATGGCCCCATTACTGACAACGCCGGTGGAATTGCCGAGATGGCGGAACTCGAAGGTGAGGTTCGTAATCGTACCGATGCACTCGATGCGGTCGGCAATACGACCAAGGCTGTCACCAAAGGCTATGCGATCGGTTCAGCCGGACTGGCGGCATTGGTGCTGTTTTCTGATTTTACCCACGAGTACATTAAATACCATGGTGGCGCGATCACCTTCGATTTATCCAACCACCTCGTCATCATCGGCCTGTTTATTGGCGGCATGGTGCCTTATCTGTTTGGTGCTTTCGCGATGGATGCGGTGGGGCGTGCAGCGGGAGCGGTCGTCGTCGAGGTTCGGCGCCAGTTCCGCGAGATTCCCGGCATCATGGATCGCACCGCCCAGCCTGATTACTCGCGCGCAGTCGATATGCTGACCAAGGCAGCAATCAAGGAAATGATCATCCCGTCACTGCTGCCGGTGCTGACCCCCATCGCGGTTGGTTTGCTACTGGGGCCTCAGGCGCTGGGTGGCATGCTGCTGGGTTCGATCATCACCGGTATCTTCCTGGCGATTTCGATGACCACGGGTGGTGGCGCATGGGACAACGCCAAGAAGTACATCGAGGACGACAACCTCGGTGGCAAAGGTTCAGATGCCCACAAAGCGGCCGTCACCGGTGACACAGTCGGCGATCCGTACAAGGATACGGCTGGCCCGGCGATTAACCCGTTGATCAAGATCATCAATATCGTTGCGTTGCTGATGGTGCCGCTGCTGTAAGCGTTGTTAAGGCAACATCACTGCGGGAGCAGGAATGCTCCCGTGTTGTTATGGGGCTGGTTTTGTATTTCGGGAAATATTCCTTATTCAGTCACTTTATAGTCGTGCCTGCACTGGGCGTGTTCCGTCAGCGCCTTACCGGATCTATCCAGCAAGAAGCCGGTTTCCACCACAACACCTGTAAAGAGAGGGCAATACATTGATAGTCAAAGAAATCATGAATTCTGATATCAAATCCATCAAACCGGATAGCATGGTACGCGACGTTGCGATGGTCATGTGTCTGCAAAAAATTAGCGGGATGCCGGTGGTCGACGAAGGCAATAATCTCGTGGGCATCATTTCCGAAAAGGACATCTTGCAGCACATGTTTCCAAACATCGACGAAGCAATGACTATGGATTCGAAGCCGGACTTCGAAGAAATGGAGAAGCGCTATGCCGAAACGCTTGGCATGAAAGTGTCGGAACTGATGACGAAGAACGTGGCCACCGTCTCGGCAGACATGCCCTGTCTGAAAGCAGCGTCGATGATGTGGTTACGCAAGATTCGCCGTATCCCAGTGACCGAAGGAACAAAGCTGGTTGGCATCGTGAGTATCGGCGACGTGCATCGCTCGATCTTCCAGCAACAGCTGGTCGATCAGGCAACCTGATACCTTCTCTGGTCTGCGCCGATGGATGTGAAAAGCCACCATGATTTGGTGGCTTTTTTATTTTGTTGCCTGAGTCCGCGTGAACCTTACGCGTCGGGAAGGTTTCTCAAGATGGCTTCTGCGCCATTGACAAGCAGCTCCTCGGCGAGGGATACGCCCATCGCTTCAGCTTGGTCCATTGTGCCACGGCGTTCGCCGCTGATGACTGTCTGGCCATTGAGGCTGGCCACCAGGCCGCGCAGCCAGAGTTCGTTGTTCTCCAGCACCGCATAGGCCGCGATCGGTACTTGGCAGCCGCCTTCGAGACGATGGTTGAACGCACGTTCTGCGCTGACACGGATGAAGGTTGGCTCGTCTTTTAGGAAAGCGATCAATGCCATTGTGTCAGCATCGTCCTCACGGCACTCGATGCCGACGGCACCCTGGCCGACGGCGGGCAGAATGGTCTCTGCCGCAATCGTATGGCGAATACGATCTTCCAGTTTCAGTCGAACCAGGCCGGCGGCAGCAAGAATGATGGCGTCGAACTCGCCGCTGTCGAGCTTGGAAAGACGCGTCTGCACGTTGCCGCGCAGGCTCCGAATCTCCAGATCAGGGCGTTGCTGCAACAGCTGGCTTGAACGCCGGAGGCTGGAGGTGCCGACTCTGGCGCCTTGTGGCAGTGCTTCGAGTGTTTCGTATTGGTTGGAAACAAAGGCGTCGAAGGGCGTTTCACGCTCGCAGATGACGGGCAGTGCAAACCCGGGTGGCAGATCCATCGGCACATCTTTCATCGAGTGGACGGCAATATCGGCATCGCCGGCCAGCATGCCTTGTTCCAGCTCCTTGACGAACAGGCCTTTGCCGCCAATCTTGGCCAGTGGCGTATCAAGAATCTTATCGCCCTGCGTTGTCATTGTTACCAGCTCGACATCGAGATCGTTGTGCTCGGCCAGCAGGCGATCCTTGACGTAGTTTGCCTGCCAAAGGGCGAGCGGGCTTTTGCGAGTGGCGATTTTGAGGTTTCTCTTCATGGTCTTGGCGGCCGGGCTGGCAGATTGGGAAAGGGCGCATCTTACCGGCTGGAGGCGCTCCAGTCAGCAAATTACAAAGGATTGGTTCGAACCCCGAGTGGGGTGGGATAACAGCATGGCGGCAGACTGATGCCCGCCGCCAATATCGGTTAGATCTCGAAAGGATCGAGCTTTTTGGGCATGGTTTCGTTTTTCATCGTGGCGTATTTAGGCATGCCTTTGTCGTCATAAGCAGGGTAGTCTTCGCCGGAAATCAGCGGGTAGAGATACTCCTTGCAGGCGTCGGTGATGCCAAAGCCATCTTCGGTGATGAAGTCCTTGGGCATCATTTTTTCGACGTTGGCGACCTCGGACAGCGGGGCTTCGCCAATGCTCCATTTGTACGGGCTCGATGATTCGCGCACAACGGTGGGCATGATGGAATTCTTGCCTTCGAGTGCTTTTTCGACCGCAGCCTGTCCCAGTGCATAGGCCTGCTCGACGTCAGACTTCGACGCAAGATGGCGTGCGGCGCGTTGCAGGTAGTCAGCGACGGCCCAGTGGAATTTGTAGCCGAGCGCGTCCTTGATCATGTTGGCGACCACGGGTGCTGCGCCGCCGAGCTGGGCATGGCCAAAGGAATCGCGTGTGCCTTGTTCAGCGAGGAATTTTCCGTCGGGCCAGTGACAGCCTTCGGACAGCACGATCGTGCAGTAGCCGTGTTCTTTGACCTTGGCATCGACGGTGGCGAGGAACTTCTCTTGGTCGAACTCGATCTCCGGGAACAGCGTGACGACCGGAATACCGTAGTCTTCTACCAGCGCGCCGGCAGCAGCGATCCAGCCTGCGTGACGTCCCATGACCTCGATGACGAAGATCTTGGTAGATGTCTTGGCCATTGAGCGCACGTCATACGAGGCTTCCAGTGTGGAGACAGCGATGTATTTTGCGACCGAACCAAAGCCGGGGCAGTTATCGGTGATTGGCAGATCGTTATCGACCGTTTTGGGTACATGGATCGCCTGGACAGGGAAGCCCATCTTTTCAGACAGCTGGGATACCTTGTAGCAGGTATCGGCCGAATCGCCGCCGCCGTTGTAGAAGAAGTAGCCGATGTCATAGGCTTTGAAGACTTCGATCAGGCGTTCGTATTCACGCTTGTTGTCTTCCAGGCTCTTGAGCTTGAAGCGGCAGGAGCCAAAGGCGCCGGAGGGGGTGCTGCGCAGTGCGGCAATGGACTCGTCGGACTCCTGACTGGTGTCGATCATCTCTTCGGTGAGCGCGCCGATGATACCGTTGAGACCGGCGTAGACGGTACCGATCTTGTCGGGGTGCTTGCGCGCGGTTTCGATAACGCCGCAGGCGGAAGCATTGATAACGGCGGTGACGCCGCCGGATTGTGCATAGAAAGCATTCTTGGGCATATTGATACCTCTGAAATTCGGGTGTATGGCAACAAACAGCACGGAGCCAGCACCATGCGCTGGCTCCGGTTGTGCTGATGATCAGCTGTTGAGGCTCTGATAGTAGTCCATCAGGATCTTGGCCACTTCTGGGCGGGAGAACTCTTTTGGCGGGGCGATGCCCTGGCCGAGCATTTCGCGAACCTTGGTGCCGGACAGCAGGACGAAGTCTTCCTTGGTGTGATCGGGTGCTTCACACATCATCACCACCTTGTTGAGCTTCTTCGAGTAGGCTGTGTGGTCGGCACGGAAGATCTCGATATCGAGTGCGCCTTCGGGAACTTCTTCATCGAAGATTGTCTGCGCATCGAAAGCGCCGTAGTAATCGCCAACACCGGCATGGTCGCGACCGATGATGAAATGGGTTGCGCCCATGTTCTGACGGAACAGGGCATGCAGAACCGCTTCGCGCGGCCCGGCATACAGCATGTCGAAACCGTAACCAGAGATGATGACGCTGTTGGGCGGGAAGTAGAGTTCGACCATCTTGCGGATAGCGGCATCACGTACATCGGCCGGGATGTCGCCTGGCTTCAGCTTGCCGAGCAGCATGTGAATGACGAGGCCATCGGCGCCGATGCGATCCATGGCGATATGGCAGAGTTCCTCGTGGGCGAGGTGCATCGGGTTGCGGGTCTGGAAGGCGACGACCTTGTTCCAGCCACGCTGCTCGATTTCGTTACGGATTTGCACTGCGGTGCGGAAGGTATCGGGAAAATCTTTCTCGAAATAGGAGTAGTTCAATACCTGGATCGGGCCGGAGATGGCAAAACGACCGACGGACATGAATGCGGCTACACCGGGGTGCTCCATGTCGGTGGTGCGGTAGACCTTTTCGGCAATGACGTTCATGTCGTCATCGGAAAATTCCTCGATGGCTTCCACGTCCATCACGGCCAGTACAGGATGGCCTTCGACGTTGGGGTCACGCAATGCAACGCGCTTGGCACCTTCGATGGGAGACGGGTCCTCGACCATGTTCAGCACCGGGGTAGGGAAGAACACGCCGGAGGTGGTGTGCATGTTATCGGCGACGTTGAGCGCGTCGGCGCGGTTCATGTAGCCAGTCAGTGGGTTGAAATAACCACCACCGAGCATGACGGCGTTGCCGGCAGCGGCCGAGCTGATGATGATTGAAGGCAGTGATTCCGCCTCCTTGGCAAGTGCCTCACGAGCCGCATCGTCGGCGACGTAAAGTGGATTCAGTGTATCGGAGCCATGTGGCTTGATCATGTTCAACCTCCATCAGAAATGGCGAAAAAGGAAACGCTTGGCGTTTTCCGACAGCCTGTCGGCCGGCCGCAAAAAGTGCCGTATGCAGAAAAAAAACCCGCGTGATTGTGGACGATTTGGCGTTTTATTGCCAGATGAATGGGCTTATCAAGGTATAAGTCTGGCTGATTATGGTTTGGCTGTGTCACCGTCTGCAAAGCGCCTGATCGTACGGGCGATCTGGCGGGAAAAGCGTGCCAGCGCCCGACTTTGGGCGGCGACGTAGGCGCTATAGTCCTGCCCCTCGACCGGCTCGCGAATCAGTGTTTGCTCAGCTGCCAGCTCCTTCCGCCCCTTGCGGCTGAGCAGTTGCCAGCGGGCACGCAACAGCACGTGCTTGCCGAGTTCGCCATCGAAGCGTGAGATACTGATACGCACTTGGTAGTCGGGGCGCAGGCGGCTTTCCCAGGGATAGGTGTAGATCTGGTTGGAACCGAGCAGCACCACGAGGTTATCGGCGAGGATACGCAAAAAGTCGTCATCGAAACGCCCGGCCCATTGGTGAAAATCAGCGACGTTGATTTTATTGTCATGCTCCCGTGTCACCACTTGCGGGCGTTGCAGCACCTTCGGGAAGTCGAGCGGGCCTATGCCCACCCGCACCGGCGGGTGCAATCGTTGGCTCGGGTTGTCAGCGATGGTTGCGTTGAGTGCATAGAAATGCGTTGGCGCTTCATGCACGGCACACGCCGAGACGACGGCGGCCAGCGCGGCAGGTAGTAGTCGTTTCAGTGGGCTTTTCATGGTGTTTCCAGGCTCTTGCCGTAGAGCAAGGCATTGGGGTGGCGTTCGAGATAGTCCGTCAGTGCTTCGAAGGAGTTCACGGCTGAAGAGAGCTGGTCGATCAAGCGACGAATGTCATATACCAGCGGTGAATCCTCGGACAACGTGGTATCGGCGGTGGCGAGGGTCTTCTCAAGTTGCTGTAGCGTACTGGCCACTTGCTGTGACAGTTCCGGCACGCTGCGGTTGAGCTTGTCGCTGATCTCGTTGGTATTGGCCAGCAATTGCCGCAGGTCGGACATGGCTTGTTTGGATTCGCCCGATGCCAGCATCTGCTTTAGCTCTCGAATCGTGACGCTCAGGTCGTTGGCAATCTCCACGAAGGGAATCTCGCCGGCCTTGTCGAGCAGGTCGGTGATGTTGCGGGTGATTTTATCGAGCGCACCTGGCACGGTGGGAAAAGCGCGGAACGGGCCGTTTTGTGCGATGGTGGCGGCGGGTACGTTGTCGTGGAAATCGAGGTCGACGTAGAGTTGCCCGGTCAGTAGGTTGCCGGGGGCAAGCTGGGCGCGCAGGCCGCGTTGCACCAGTGTTTCCAGCACCAGCTCGGTGCTGCCGATCTCACCGGTGACGGTGATCAGGTCGGGGTGCAGGGCGATCAGTACCGGGATCTTCACTTCCAGGCTGCGGTGATCCATCTGCAAGTCGATGTCGATCACTTCACCGACTTTGATGCCGCGAAACTCCACTGGTGCATTGATGGCCAGGCCGCGAATCGAGCTGTCGAAATAAAGTACGTAGTATTCGGTCAGCGCCCAGGCCTTGTTCTCGATGCTTTCCCGGTCTGGCAGCAGGGCAAATCGTTCGCCGCCTTCGGTCGGTGCACCGGCTTCGAGATTGAGCGGTGTATCGACGGCAATGCCGCCGGTCAGTAGCGATGCGAGGGATTCCAGTCTGGCACTGACACCGTCAGCGGTGAGCTTGAGATCGAAGCCGCTGGCGTTCCAGAAGCGGCTGTTTTTGCGGATCAACTTGTCGTATGGGGCGTTGATGAAGATATTGATGACCACGGAGCGACCGTCGCTGTCGAGGTGATACCCCGTCACCTCGCCGACCTGTATCTGTCGATAGTAGATACCTGAGCCGATATCGAGGGAGCCAAGGCTATCGGCAGTGAGTACATAGCGTTTGCCGTCGGCATCTGACTGCACGGCCACAGCCTCGTCGAGCCCCATGTAATGGCTCATTGCCGATCCGTCGCCCTTGCCGGGGTCCATTGCGATGTAGATACCGGAGATCAGGGTGTTGAGCCCGGAGATGCCTTTCGGGTTGATGCGCGGGCGAACGATCCAGAAGCGAGTCTCATCATTGAGGTGAGTGCCAATCGACTTTTTCAGTTCCACCGTGACTTTGACCCGGCTGAGGTCGTGGTTGAGTTCGATGCGCTTGACCTTGCCAACCTCGACATCCTTGTAACGCACCCGGGTTTTGCCCGGCTCCAGCCCTTCGGCATCGGTGAAGCTGATGACAATGGTCGAACCCTTGTCGTTGAAGGATTTCCAGATCAGCCAACCGCCGATCAGCAGGGCGATGATCGGAACCAGCCAGACCAGTGAAAAACGGTTGTTTTCGCTGATGATAGCTTCGGGCAGTTGCTCGGGGCCGAGTTCAGTCATTGCAGGCATCCCAGATCAGGCGTGGATCGAAGCGATGGGCAGCAAACATCGTCAGCACGACGACGGCAGCAAACGACAGCGAACCAATGCCCGGTTCGATGCTTGCCAGAGAACCGAATTGCACCAGCGCCGCGAGAATGGCGATGACGAAGATATCCACCATCGACCAGCGGCCAACGAACTCGGTGAGGCGGTACAAGCGGGTGCGATCGACCAGGCGCCAAGTCGATTTGCGCTGTACCGAGATCAGCAAAAAGGCGAGCACCACCATTTTCAATAGTGGAATGAAGATACTGGCCACGAAAACGATCAGTGCCAGTGGCCACATGCCTTCCTCGATCAGCTGGACAACCCCTTCGAGAATGGTCGCCGGCTCCCCCTTGCCAAGCCAGACGACACTCATGATCGGATAGACGTTGGCGGGAATGTACAACACGATCGCGGCAATCAGATAGCACCAAGTATCGCGGATACTGCCGGGAATGCGGGAATGGATATGCGCGCCACAGCGTGGGCATTCGATCCGTCCATGCGAGTTGGTTGGTCTGCATGCCAGCGCATGACAAACATGGCAGGAGATCAGCCCCGCCTCGGCTGCGGTCAACGTTTGCATTGTCGATCCAGTCGATGCCAAATCAGCTGTGGGTCAAGGGAGATGGAGAGTGCTGCCAGCACGACGATCAACAGGCTGAAGGCGTACATCGCCGGGCCCGGAATAACGGTTGCGATGTCCCCCAGTTTCACCACGGCGACGAGTGTGGCAAGCATGAAAATCTCCAGCATGCCCCAGGGTTCGGTGCTTTGCAGATAGCGAAATACGTGGATGCTGAAACGTGGCCGCTTACCAAATTTCAGGGGGGCTAGCAAATACAGTATTGCCAGCAGGCTGAACAGCGGGAAAAGAAATGTCGTGGCGAACACCAGCAGTCCAAGAAAGATGTTGCCCTCTTGCCATAGGATCATGCTGCTCGACAACAGGCTGCTGTCCTGCACCCGCCCTTGCGCATTGAGCGCGAGAAATGGGAGCAGGTTGCTGACGAAAAACAGTAGCAGACCGGAAACCGCCAGCGCCAGACTGCGGTCGAGACTATTACGGCTATAGCGCTGGAGCGTGGCGCCGCAGCGGGCGCAGTTGACCTTGCCAGGGCTGCGAATGGCTGGTAACCGCTGCAGCAGATCGCAGTCATGGCAGGCAATCAGTGTCGTGTTGTAGGAATTTGTCATCAGAGACGGTTTATCGGTTGAGGCTTCTGATCGAAGCAAGTATAGCCTGATGAGGCAGGAGAACGCGCAGTTGCCCTTGTTTCGCAGTGCCCGCCGAATACTTGCTGCTTGAGTAATACGGCATATTCTAACTTGATGAGATGATGGCGCCTGCCAAGTAATAATGCTTCAATGAAAACGATTATTAACGGTGTCTGTGAATAATAGGTTCTTGGTTATGAAACAAATGAACGTCATGATTGTCGGAGCGGCGTTGCTATTGCCCTTGACGAGTGGATCGATAGTGGCAGCGGGTGAGGATGAAAAGCTCGAATTCCCGCCACTGGTGCCTGATGAGGTGATTACTGGCGAGCTGCCGGCAAGCGCCGCAGTGGCGACTGACGCTGCGGTGGCGCCGACTGTTGTCGCAACCACGCCAGCGCCTGCGGTCGTAGCGCCGGTGGCGGCGCCGCAGCCACAGCAGGTGCCAGCGCAACAGAATTATTACCAGGGTTATCAGGGCTACCAGGCATATCCCGGATACCAGAATTATCAAAACTACCAGGGCTACTACCCCGGCTATTCATCCTATCCTGGTTATGGGTATCCCTATGGCTATGGGCAACCGGGATATGGCTATGGTTATGGTGCGCCGACCCAAGGGTACTATGGTTACCGAAGACCTTCCCGAAAGTCCAGCGGCTGGGGTGATATGCCGTGGATGGGCGGTAGCTGGACGGAAGGGCCGTGGAACAATGGCAAGTTCAGCCGTGGCGACTGGCTCGGTGGTGGGCCTTCGCGCTGGTTCAAGGGCGGAGACTTTCAGGACGGTTTCGCCGACATGTGGGATGACATGATTAACGCACCAGCTGAAATGGGAACAATGCCAGGAGGCTGGGAATTTCCAACGGTCAGCACCCCCAATCCGGTCGATGTGGGTGAGGAACTGGGTCGTGCGGCGCCAGAATTCGTTCAGGAAGTGCCGAACATGATTGACATCAAATAGGGTTTCTCTGTTGTCATCGACCGCGAGCGCGTTTTTCTGGAGCGCTCGCATCTTTCATGGTATAAAGCGCGCCCTCGCATTGTGCGAGAGCAAATTCACACACATGTCGTCACGATTGGCTGGGTGCCGCACAACCAAAAGCGGTTGTCAGTCGGGGCATGTGGAGGTTTAACCCTATTGAAACAGACAGGCTCCTGGCTCGGACTCATCACGGGGTAGTGAGATGGTCCGGCGAGAAACCCGGGTTGGGGCGGCGTCCGTTTCGCATTGGAGAAATGTAATGGCAAGAGTAACCATGCGCCAGATGCTGGAAGCTGGTGTTCACTTCGGACACCAGACGCGCTACTGGTGCCCCAAAATGGCCCCCTACATCTTTGGGTCCCGTAACAAGATTCACATCATCAACCTCGAAAAGACGTTGCCGATGTTCGAGGATGCACTGAACTATGTTGGCAAGCTGGCATCCAAGGGCGGCAATATCCTGATCGTTGGCACCAAGCGTTCGGCGCGTGAAGCGGTACACGCGCAAGCAAAGCGTTGTGGCATGCCTTATGTCGACCAGCGTTGGCTTGGTGGCATGCTGACCAACTTCAAGACTGTCAAGCAATCCATCAATCGGCTCAAGGAGCTGGAGGCGATGGAGAACGATGGCACTTTCGATCGCCTGAGCAAAAAGGAAGTGCTGATGCGTCGGCGCGAGCTGGCAAAGCTCGAGAAGACCCTGGGCGGCATCAAGGATATGCGCACCATTCCGGATGCGATGTTTGTTCTCGATGTGGGTTACGAGCGGATCGCGATTTCCGAGGCCCAGAAGCTGGGTATCCCGATCGTTGCGGTCGTCGACACCAATAACTCTCCCGAAGGTATCGACTATGTGATCCCTGGCAATGACGATGCCATTCGCGCGATCCAGCTGTATGTCACAGCGATCGCCGATGCCATCATCGAAGGCAAGGCCGCAAGCGCCAATGCTGCTACTGCCCAGGCGCAACCGGTAGAAGCGGAAGCAGCCGCAGAGGCGGACAAAGCGCCGGCTTCTGACGAAGCAGCCTCAGAGGCCTGATCGAAACGATAGGATATGAGGGGCGCGGACTGCGCCTCTCCAATGATGTCTGAATACCTGAATTTAATTGGAGTTTTGTCAAAGTGAGCATAACAGCCGCAATGGTTAAGGATCTGCGCGAGCGTACTGGCGCGGGTATGATGGAATGCAAAAAGGCGCTGACGGAAGCGGATGGTGATATCGAAAAGGCCATCGAAGCAATGCGCAAATCCGGTGCTGCCAAGGCCGTGAAAAAAGCGGGCCGCGTGGCCGCCGAAGGGCAGGTCATCATCAATATTTCCGATGACAAGAAAAATGCCGCAGTGGTCGAAGTCAACTGCGAAACCGACTTTGTAGGCAAGGATGAGAACTTTATCCGTTTTGCCGAGGAGCTTGGTGCCATTGCCTTGCGTGAAGCTGTAGAGGATGCAGCGGCACTGTCGGCAACCACCATGGCCAGTGGCCAGACGGTCGAAGAGGCGCGTCAGGAACTGGTCTCCAAGATCGGTGAGAACATCCAGGTGCGCCGTGTCCAGAAAATGACGGCAAGCGAAGGCGAGTTTGGTTCCTATCGTCATGGTGTGCGCATTGGCGTCGTTGTCGAAGTAGCAGGTGGTGATGAAGCATTGGCACGGGATATCGCAATGCACATCGCCGCAATCAAGCCTGTCTGCGTCGACGAGTCGGAAGTGCCGGCGGATCTGCTGGAGAAGGAACGCGCGATTTTTGCTGCGCAAGCCAAGGAAAGCGGCAAGCCCGACAATATCGTCGAGAAGATGGTAAGCGGGCGGATGAAGAAATATCTCAAGGAAATTACGCTGTTGGGGCAGCCTTTCGTCAAGAACCCCGATCAGACCATCGAAGCCCTGCTGAAAGACGCTGACGCCAAGGTGTTGCAGTTCACGCGTATGGAAGTGGGCGAAGGTATCGAGAAAAAGCAGGAAGACTTCGCGGCTGAGGTCATGGCCCAGGTCAAGGGCGGCTGAGGCAGTCGTGGGTTGCCCGGGACAGTGATTCTTGCAGGAATGCAACCAGAACCCGTTCTGGTTGTCCAACTGGGCGGGTAATGGAAAGGGACATGAGAGTGTCCCTTTTTTGTGTACAGGCAGCGGGCTAACCGCTTCGCCATGATGTCCAATATCCGGCAGCCCGGCGGCTGTGCCGGAAATGAATTTCTGAGGAGTACGGAGTCCATGACAGAAACTACAGGCCAACCCTACAAACGCATTCTTCTCAAGCTCAGTGGTGAGGCGCTGATGGGCGATTCCGACTACGGTATTGAGCCGGCGATGATCGAACGAGTCGCAAAAGAGGTCGTGGAGCTTGCCGATATGGGCGTCCAGGTCGCCATGGTCGTTGGTGGCGGCAACATCTTTCGTGGTGCTGGTCTGGCCCAGGGCGGTATGGATCGGGTGACCGGGGATCACATGGGGATGTTAGCTACCGTGATCAATGCGCTGGCATTGCAAGATGCGGTGGAGCGCCAGGGTCGCCAGGTGCGGGTCATGTCGGCGCTATCAATTCATCAAGTCTGTGAGGACTATATTCGTCGTCGTGCAATTCGGCATTTGGAGAAAGGGCGCGTCGTCGTTTTCGCCGCAGGAACCGGCAACCCATATTTTACCACCGACTCAGCCGCCAGCCTGCGCGGTATCGAGATCAAGGCAGATGTGCTGTTGAAGGCGACCAAAGTCGATGGCGTATATAATGCCGATCCAGTGAAGGTCGCGAATGCGACCCGGTATGATAAGGTCACTTTCGACGAGGCGCTGGAGAAAAAGCTGGGCGTGATGGATGCGACCGCTATCGTCATGTGTCGGGACAATGATCTGCCACTGCGGATATTCAATATCTACGATCCGGGCAATCTGGTACGGGTCGTCAAAGGCGAAGACATCGGAACGCTGGTATACAGAGGATAACCACGATGATTGATGAAATTCTGAAAGATGCCGAAGCGCGCATGAACAAGAGCATCGCAGCGCTGCAGAACGAACTGGCCAAGATCCGTACCGGGCGGGCTCACCCCAGCCTGCTGGATCACGTCACGGTCGACTACTACGGTTCGGAAGTCCCCATCAGCCAGGTCGCCAATGTCAATGTCGATGACCCACGCACGCTGGCGGTCACCCCCTGGGAAAAAGACATGGTCGGTAAGGTGGAAAAGGCGATTATGACTTCCGACCTCGGTCTGAACCCGGTGACGGCGGGAACCGTGATTCGGGTGCCCATGCCAGCGCTGACGGAAGAGCGTCGCCGCGATCTGGTCAAGGTGGTGCGTCAGGAGCTGGAAGCCGGCAAGGTTGCGGTGCGTAATATTCGACGCGATGCCAACAGTGACCTCAAGGAGTTGGAAAAAGAGAAAGAGATTTCCGAGGACGACGAACGGCGGGCCCAGGAGCAGGTACAGAAGCTGACTGACAAGGCCATCAAAGAGATGGAAGCGGTATTGGCGGTCAAGGAAAAGGAGCTGATGGAGATCTGACGTCAGTCAGGCGCCTTCGGGACAAAACATTGCAAACAAGAATCCCCCGGCATGTTGCCATTATCATGGATGGAAACGGCAGATGGGCCAAGGCGCGCCATTTGCCGCGCACGGCTGGCCACAAGAAAGGGGTCGATGCCACGCGCAAGGCCGTCGAATATTGCTCGAATGCCGGCGTTGAGGTATTGACCGTATTCGCTTTCAGCAGTGAAAACTGGCGCCGCCCCGAGGGTGAAGTGTCGACGCTGATGGAGCTGTTCTTCTCCTCGTTACGCCGCGAGGCGAAACGGATGAAGGAGAAGGATATCCGTATGCGAATCATCGGTGATCGTTCCCGCTTTCCGGAAAAATTGCAGCAGGAGATGGCAGCAACCGAAGCGGTGACGGAACACTGTGGTGGCATGCTGTTCCAGATCGCAGCCAATTATGGTGGCCGTGCAGATCTGGTCTTCGCGATGCGTCAGCTCGGACAGGAACTGCTCGAGGGCAAGCTGACACTTGATGACATCGATGACGAGGCCATTGCGGCTCACACCTTCACGGCGGGAATCCCTGATCCTGACCTGTTTATTCGCACCGGGGGAGAACAGCGCATTAGCAACTTTCTACTGTGGCAGATCGCTTACACCGAACTCTACTTTACCGATGTTCTCTGGCCCGATTTCGGTGCGCGCTGCCTCGATGAAGCGTTTGCCGATTTCGCCGCCCGGGAGCGTCGTTTTGGCAAAATCAGTGAGCAGGTGCGCCATGCTTAGGCAACGGCTGGTATCTGGCGTATTGCTCGCGATTGTTCTCGTTAGTATTGTGTTGCTGGCACCGCATTCTGTGTTTGCCGCTGCCTTTGCCGTGCTGTTTGGCATCGGTGCAGTGGAGTGGGGGCGGCTGACGTCGCTGGACACACCGATGGCTGAGACGGCCTTTTTAGCCGGTTTTGTCGCCGCGGTGGTGCTGCTCTGGTGGACGCGTGATGGCATGCTGACGCAATGGTGGATCGCCGTGGCGGCGTTGTTCTGGGTCGTGGTGTTTTTTGCACTGCGCCATTATCGCCAGGCGCTCGACCAAAGCCCCCGCTGGCAGCGTCCCTTGTCGGCGAGTGGTCTGCTGCTGCTGCCCGCGGCGTGGGCGGCGTTTGTCGCCTTGCACGAGATTCATCCCGGCTGGGTGCTCTATATCATGATGCTCTGTGGCTTGGCGGATTCCTTTGCCTTCCTGTTTGGCAAGATGTTTGGAAAAAACAAGCTGGCGCCTGAACTCAGCCCCGGCAAGACGATCGAGGGTGCAGCTGGCGGCTTGTTCAGCGTGCTGGTTTTCTCGCTACTGGCGGCGTTTTACTGGCAAGGATTTTCCGGCCTGCAGACCGTCGCCTTCGTTGCGTTGAGCCTGTTTGTTGGTTTGATCTCGATCGAGGGTGATCTGTTTGAAAGCCTGATCAAACGCGAGGCCGGAGAGAAAGACAGCGGCAGGATCCTGCCCGGTCATGGTGGTATTCTGGATCGCTTCGACAGCCATATCGCTGCGTCTCCGGTATTCTATCTCGGCCTCAACGGCGTGCTGGCCTGGACACAGAGATCCTGACCATGTCTCAGGGTATTACCATATTGGGTTCGACAGGAACGATCGGTGTCAACACGCTGGATGTGATCGAGCGTAACCCCGACCGTTTTCATGTGGTGGCGTTGACCGCCAACAACAACGTTGCATTGCTGCTGGAACAGACGATGCGCTGGCAGCCGCGTTGGGTTGCGCTGGCCGATGAAGAGAAGGCCGAGACGTTTAGCCGAGAGGTTCAGGCGCGCGGACTCGACGTCGAGGTGCTTGGCGGACAAGAGGGGCTCTGTGAGGTGTGTCGGCTGGAAGAGGCTGATCAGGTGATGGCCGGCATCGTTGGCGCCGCTGGTCTGCCGCCGACGCTCGCAGCAGCCGAGGCAGGCAAGCGCGTTTTGCTCGCCAACAAAGAAGCACTGGTGATGTCCGGGGCGTTGTTCATGGATACCGTGCGCCGCCACGGGGCGGAGCTGCTGCCAATCGATAGCGAGCACAACGCGGTATTTCAATGTCTGCCTGCCGACGGTTCGCAAGGGCTGCAGCAAAAGGGTGTGACCCGTATTTTGCTGACCGCTTCCGGTGGGCCGTTTCGCCAAGCATCACCCAGCGAGCTTGCTCGGGTCACGCCCAAGCAAGCCTGTGCGCATCCCAACTGGGTGATGGGGCGTAAGATTTCGGTTGATTCGGCGACCATGATGAACAAGGGGCTGGAGATCATCGAGGCCTGTTGGCTGTTCGATACCAGTGTTGACAATATCGATGTGGTCATCCATCCGCAAAGCATCGTGCATTCGATGGTTGCCTATAGCGATGGTTCGGTACTGGCGCAAATGGGCAATCCCGACATGCGCACACCGATTGCGCATGCCATGGCTTGGCCGGAGCGTATCGGCTCGGGAGTCGAGCCGCTGGATCTTTACGCGGTCGCGAGGCTGGATTTCGAAATGCCAGATGTCGATCGGTTCCCGGCCCTGCGTCTGGCACGTGAGGCCTGTGCAGCGGCTGGTACAGCGACGACCGTACTCAATGCAGCCAATGAAGTGGCTGTCGAAGCCTTTCTCGATGGTCGCCTGCCGTTTACCGGTATCCCGGCGGTCATCGAGGACAGTCTCGAGAACATTCCAGTCGAGGAGGCCAGTAGCCTCGATGTCATTTACAACATCGATGCATTGACCCGTAAGCATGCCAGCGCCTTTGTCGCTGCGGGGGGAGTCTGATATGGGGTTTCTGACCAGTTTGATCGCATTTATCGTCGCCATCGGCATCCTGGTGGCGATACACGAGTTCGGCCACTACTGGGTGGCAAGGAAGATGGGCGTCAAGGTGCTGCGCTTCTCGGTCGGTTTCGGCGCGCCGCTGTGGCGCAAGGTCGCTGGTGCCGATCAGACGGAATACGTTATCGGCGCTATTCCCCTGGGCGGTTACGTCAAGATGCTCGATGAACGAGAGGGGGAGGTGCCAGAGGCCGAGCGGGATCGCGCCTTCAATCGCCAGAGCGTCGGCAAGCGCATCGCCATCGTTGCCGCTGGGCCGGTGTTCAACTTTCTGTTTGCAATTGCTGCCTACATGCTGATGTTCATGGTTGGCGTCACTGGGCTCAAACCGGAGATCGGCGAAGTGCTGCCCGAATCGCCAGCCGCCCATGCGGGTATCGAAACCGGTTGGACTATTGCTGCGGTAGATGGCAAGCAAACGCCCACCTGGGAAAATGCCGCGCTGGCGATCATCAACAAGGCAATGGACAAGGGGGTGGTTACGCTGACGCTGGTCGATGACGATGGCGCTACCCTGTCACGTACGCTGGATCTTGCTGACAGCAGAGAGTTGTTTGCCGATGGTGAAATTCTGGAGAACATCGGCATTCGCCCTTGGAGACCGCAGGTGCCCGCAGTGTTGGGCCGTCTGGTCGAGGGTGGGCCGGGTGCCAGCGCCGGGTTGCAGGCGGGAGACCGGGTGATCGGCATTGCTGGTAAGCCTGTGGCGGTCTGGCAAGACCTGGTGGCGGCGGTGCGGTCCCGTCCGGGTGAAAGGGTCGAATTTGAGGTGGAGCGCGACGGTTCGCGGCTGGCGTTTGCGGTGCAACTGGAAGCGGTCGACGAGGGCAAGCTCAGTATCGGGCGGGTCGGCGCCATCCCTCAGGTCGACGAAAAGCTGCTGGCCGCACATCGCGTCGAGGTACGTTACAACCCGTTGACTGCGTTCATTCAGGGCGTGAAGCGAACCTGGGACATGTCGATTCTCACATTGCGTTTTATGGGCAAGATGCTGACTGGGCAGGCTTCGCTGGATAACGTCAGCGGGCCGATTACCATCGCCCAGTACGCAGGGGTGTCCGCACTCATTGGCGTCTCGGCATTTCTTGGCTTTCTCGGCATTGTCAGCGTCAGCCTCGGTGTGCTCAATCTGCTGCCGATACCGGTGCTCGATGGTGGCCATTTGCTGTTCTATTTGATCGAGGCAGTGAAAGGCTCACCGCTTTCCGAGACTGCTGAGGCGATTGGTCAGCGCATCGGTCTGGGCTTGCTGGCGATGCTGATGGGGCTCGCATTTTTCAATGATTTCAATAGGTTGTTTGGTTAATGTCGATACGTCTCACGGCTTTGTTGCTGTTGCTGGTGGTTAGCTGCGGCAGTTTGTATGCGGCAGATGCGCGCAAGGTAGAGGATATCCGTATCGTCGGCCTGGAGCGGGTATCGAAAGGTGCAGTATTCGCCCATTTACCAGTCGATGTCGGTGATCGGGTAAAGCCCGGTATCGAAACATCGCGGATCATCAAATCCCTCTACAAGAGCGGTTTCTTCGACGACATCAAGCTTGGCTTCGATGGCAATACCCTGGTGATCAAGGTGCGCGAGCGCCCCGCCATTGCCAATATCACGATCGAAGGCAACAAGAGCATCGATACCGAGACGCTGCAAGAGGCACTGCGCAAGGCGGGGATCGACAAAGGGCGTGTCTTCAATCGTTCTGTTCTCGACAGTATAGAGCGTGAGCTGCGTGAGCAGTATCTGGCGCAGGGTAAATACAACGTCAAGATCGCGTCAAAGGAGAAGCCGCTGGACGGCAACCGTGTCGATCTGGCCATCGACATTTCCGAAGGCGTCGTGACACGCATCCGGCGAGTCGAAATTCTCGGTAACGAACACTTCAGCGACGAGGAGTTGCTGAAGAACTTCAATTCCGGCGTACCGTCATGGTGGGCGTTTCTCAGCTCCAAAGACAAGTATGCGAAACAGAAGCTGGAAGCTGACCTGGAGATACTGCGCGCGTTCTACATGGATCGTGGCTATCTCAACTTCAATATCGATTCGACACAGGTGACATTGACGCCCGACAAGAAAGATCTCTATATCACCATCAACGTCAGTGAGGGAGAGCGCTATACCGTGCGTGATGTGGAGATCAAGGGCAAGACGGCAGGCAAGGCGAGCGAACTCGCCGATGCGGTCAAGGTGACGGAAGGCGAGACGTTTTCGCGGGCCAAGATTGCTGATTCGATTCGCGAGATGAAAGATGACCTTGGCAGCGAGGGATTCGCCTTTGCCGATATCAACGTGCTGCCCCGAATTGATGAAGAGAACAATAGCGTCGAGCTGGATTTCATCGTTGATCCTGGCAAACGCGTCTATGTACGCAAGATCATGTTTTTTGGCAATTCGAAAACACGGGATGAGGTGTTCCGCCGGGAGATGCGGCAGCTTGAAGGCAGCTGGTACTCGTCGACGAAGATCAAGCGATCACGCGTACGCATCCAGCGTCTGCCATTTGTCGAAACCGTGAATATCGAACGCAAGCGTGTGCCGGGCAGGGATGATCTCGTTGATCTGGAGGTGACGGTGACCGAGCGGCTGGCGGGCAGCTTTTCCGCCGGCATGGGCTATTCCCAGGCTGAGGGCCTGCTCATCAATCTGGCGTTCAGTCAGGAAAATGCTTTTGGCTCCGGCAAGCGGTTGTCGGTCAATTTCAACAATAGCTCATCAAACACTATTTACAGCGTTTCCTATACCAATCCCTACTATACGATCGACGGCATTTCGCGCGGCTTCAATGCTTTCTATCGCAAGACCGATGCTGGCAAGCTCGACGTCGTCGACTACATTGCCGATCGCTGGGGACTCGGCATGAGTTATGGTATTCCGCTGACAGAATACGATGGCCTGCGTTTGAGCCTCAACTATGAAAATATCGTGATCAAGACCAGCGATCGCTCTCCTGCTGAAATCAAGGATTTCGTCGATGTAAACGGCGACAAGTACGATGAATACACGCTCAATGCCACCTTCACCCACGACACAAGGGATCGCACGGTATTTGCGTCAGACGGAAATCTTCAGCGCCTGCGCCTGGAAGTGGCCGCGCCAGGATCCGACCTCGACTACTACAAACTCAGCTATCGCAATGTGTTGCTGTTCCCGTTCGGCGAGCGCTTCACACTTCAGGGGATGATGGATCTGGCCTATGGTGACAGCTACAACGAAACCACCGACCTGCCATTTTTCGAGAAGTATTATGCGGGCGGAATACGTTCTGTGCGCGGTTATCGCGCCAACAGCCTTGGCCCGCGTTCGGTTTCGACAGACGACCCGTTCGGTGGCAATTTCAGAACGTTGGCGAGTCTGGAGTTCTTTTTCCCCGCGCCCTTCGCCAAGGACAATCGATCGGTACGGATGGGGGCATTTGTCGATGCCGGCAATGTGTTCACCGACTATGATGATTTCGATGAGAATGAGCTGAGACTGTCGGCAGGTATGTCGTTTGAATGGCTGTCACCGGTCGGGCCGCTGGTGTTCAGTCTGGCTGATGCGCTGAACGATGAGGATGGGGATTCTACACAGCAGTTTCAGTTCAGTATTGGGGCATCTTTTTGACAGTTGCTATTACTGTCAGTTGAAATTCAGGAGAAGTTGATAATGAAAACCAAGCTGTTTGCGTCGCTGCTATTGGCAGTGATCATGTCTGTGGCTGCCAGCGTGGCACAAGCTGAAACAAAGATCGGCGCGGTCAGCATGGCGCGCTTGATGGAATCGGCACCTCAGGTCAAGCGTGCCAGTGAAAAGATCAAGGCCGAATTCGCCGAGCGCGAAAAGCAGCTGATCGAAGAGCAGGAGGAGATCAAGAAGCTGCAAGAAAATTATCGACGGGATCGTGAAGTGATGTCGGCGACCGAGCGGGAAAAGGCAGAAAACACCTTGCGCGAACGGGTGCGGGAATTCAAGCGCAAGTCCGATGCGTTTGCTGCTGATTTCAGTGAGGCGCGCAATCAGGCGTTGGGTGGTTTGCAGAGCGATATCTACAAGGCTATTGTCGATATCGCTGAAGCTGAACACTATGATTTGATTGTCAGCGAAAGCGTGCTTTACGTGAGTAAGCGCATCGATATTACCGACAAGGTGATTGCCCGCCTGCAAAAGCAAACGGCCAAGTAACGCGCGTGAAGTTTACTGCTGCTCAGCTCGCTGAACGATTACAGTTCGACCTGCAGGGTGATGGTGACGTCATGCTGGAAGGCGTCAATGATCTGCGCAAGGCATCACCGGGTGAGCTGAGTTTTCTTGCATCGGCAAAGTATTTGCCATTCCTGAGGGATACGGCAGCTTCAGCGGTGATCATGAGGACAGCGCAGCTGGCGGATTGTCCGCCGGGTGTAACAGCGCTGATCACCAGCGACCCCTATCTCGGCTATGCACGGGCGGCGCAGTTGTTGTACCCGCCACGGCGCTATGCGCCGGGCATTCATGCTTCTGCTGTGGTTGATGCGAGCGCTAGCGTTGACGAGTCGGTACATATCGGTGCGCACTGCTATATCGGCGCCGGTGTGGCGCTGGAACACAGCGTCGTCGTGCTGCCTGGTTGTGTCATCGAGGATGGCGTGCGCATTGGTGCTGGCACAGTTTTGGAACCGAATGTTACCTTGATGTCAAATGTCGTCGTCGGCGAAGGTTGTCTGTTGCACTCGGGCGCAGTTATCGGAGGGGATGGCTTCGGTTTTGCCAATGATCAGGGTGAGTGGGTCAAGATTCCGCAGCTCGGTGGTGTGAGAATTGGCAATGATGTCGAGATCGGCGCCAATACCACGATCGATCGCGGTGCGCTCGAGGATACTGTAATATCCGATGGGGTTAAGCTCGATAACCTTATTCAGATTGCCCACAACGTCAGAATCGGGCGTGATACCGCCATTGCCGGATGTACCGGTATCGCGGGTAGCACGGTGGTTGGTGAACGCTGTGCGATTGGGGGCGGTGTTGGTATAACGGGCCACATAGAGATCGCCGATGGGGTGATGGTGACCGGACGCAGCTTCGTCGCACAGAGTATTCCCGAAGCGGGAAGCTATTCCTCTGAGACGCCGCTGCAACCTACGGGGAAATGGCGCCGCAACTATCTGCGCTATCGCGAGCTGGACGATATTGCGCGACGTCTGAAAAAACTGGAAGGAAAATTGCAGGAAGCCGATGACGAATAGTGTCGAAGAATATACTGGAATGACGATTGCGGAAATCATGGCTTACCTGCCACACCGATTTCCAATGCTGCTGGTTGATCGGGTTGTCGAGTTTACGCCGGGTGAGTCACTGACCGCGCTGAAGAACGTCACTGTCAATGAGCCATTTTTTCAGGGACATTTCCCGCAAGAGCCAATCTTTCCGGGCGTACTGATCATAGAAGCGCTGGCACAGGCCTGTGGCGTATACGACTACGCCTGCCGGGCTGCTGCTGGCGAGTCGACGGATTTCGTGTTTCTGCTGGTATCCATCGACAATGTGCGTTTCCGTCAGCAGGTGGTTCCGGGCGATCAACTGATCCTGTCGATTAATCCCCTGTCGAAAAAACGCAATATGATCAAAGTGGAGGCCATAGCCTCGGTGGATGGAAAAACCGTTGCTTCGGCTGTGCTGATGTGCGCGAAGAAGGAGACTCCGGCTTGATCGATTCGCGTGCAATTATCGATCCGGCAGCACGGATCAGCGACGATGTGACGATTGGCCCTTATGCGGTGATCGGGGCCGATGTCGATATCGGCCCCGGCTGCTGGATTGGCCCCCATGTTGTCATCAATGGACCCACCAGCATTGGCCGGGACAATCGCATCTACCAATTCTGTTCGATTGGCGAAGCACCGCAGGATCTTAAATACAATGGGGAGCCGACGCGGCTGCGGATTGGTGAGCGCAATACATTCCGTGAATACTGCACCATCAATCGGGGCACAGTCACTGGCCATGGGGAAACGGTGATCGGCAATGACAACCTGATCATGGCGTATGTCCACGTCGCGCACGACTGCATTATCGGCAACAACACCGTATTTTCCAATGGTGCATCACTGGCCGGGCATGTGACGATTGGAGATTATGCGATCCTCGGAGGCTTCACCCTTGTGCATCAGTTTAGCGAAATTGGCGCACACGCTTTTACCGGCATGGGTACAGCGCTGAACCGTGATTTGCCACCTTACACCATTGCCTCGGGCAACTACGCCCGCGCTATCGGAATCAACAAGGAAGGACTCAAGCGTCGGGGATTTTCCGCAGATGCCATTCGGGCGCTGTCACAGGCGTTCAAACTGCTGATTCGTGGTCGTGACCGAAACAATGCGCTGGCCGAAGTGCGTGTGCTGGTGGATGAGTTTCCCGACGTGAAGGTGTTCGTCGATTTTATCGAGAATAGCGAGCGCGGAATTGTACGCTAAGTGTTAGATGGCCATCGGGTTTGTAACTGCTCAGTTCACCACTGGAATGCACCATCTCTCCGTCACCTACAAGGATGTAGGTGACGGGTGTGTGCAGGAGGGGAAGCTTTGGGGAATGCTCATTTACCCTTGTAGACTCACATTTCCCGCCTTGATCTGGCGTATTCCAGCGGCAATCTGAGCAGTTATGGTTCTACTCGAGCGAACGCTGAATAGTTACTCGGGTTTTTCTTGGCTACCCGGATAAGTGATTCTCAATTACCGCTTGTTCTGTCTTGAACGTCAGAGGGATATGGCCAGATTTTTCCTTCCAGTCCTCCGAACATGAAAATAATATCGGGATAGGTCCCCCAGTCCCCGGTGAATTGGTCGAAGCCGCTCGACGTATATTGGGGCCTGGGTGGTGCACCAGGAGCTGTTCTAGAATAAATCGACGTGATATATGGATCTTGATAATAGATATTAGATTGCGCCATGAATACGTCAGAGATATTGCCATCACCAAAGCCCCCGGTATTCGTCGTGTTGATGATATTGTCTGGCACATGATCCTTCCCGCTTCCATATTTTACGATGGTTCCGTCAACTTGCCCTGCTAGATGCCTTATCACCGCGCGGATACTTTTGGGTGGTTGATCACCTATCGATTCAGTTCCTGCCATACCTTCAGACGTTGAATAGTCGTAAAGTGATCTGTCACCCATCCGAGCGAGTGCATCGGCTAATGTACACATAGAGCCGAGATATGCCATCGGGTATGAGAAAGCGTTTGTTGCCCCTGGGCTTGTGCGAATAATATCCACATACGTGCCGTCCGGCCAAACTGAATAGCGCAGCGACTCTCTGAAAAATCTTGCTCCTTTGTCGGTTAGGATGGGGTCGTTAGTAAGAATCCCAATAATGCCAACAGCGGAAGCTACAACGGATGTGCGATTATTCCATGTGTCATGTATCTGAAAATGTCTAGGACCTCCTGAGTACAAGAATTCTGGGACGCTAATCTGTCCCGGGCAGTACTTTCCATCACAGAGATATTTGTCGTTGTATCGGTCAGAGAAGGACTGTTCGATAAACCACTCGATGTGTTTGACGATATAGTTTCCAGCTGTATTCAACCACGCCTCAAAACGTGTTCGGTCGGTTGCTGCCATATCGTTTTTGATCCACGAATAGGTGATTGCAATACGTCTTAGCCAAGCAGCTAGAAATTGCTTAGATCCCTGTTCTCGGATGGATTTGGTGCACCATCTGGAGCCGTCAGAAAAATCTATCCCAGCGGTTCTGGTATGAGCGAGTAAATATGCTTTCACTTTGTTGAGATATTGTTTGGCATCGCCGTTTTCAGCATAGTCTAATACACGAAATACGAAGCCTGCGCTGTTGGCCCACATGCCCTGTGGGCCGTTTAGGTCTGGGTGGTTATCTGATGTTGTATCCCAGCATGAGCGCTTGGTTTGTCCTTCCCAAGGAAAAGTGTCTTTGGAGCCGTCCAGGAACAGTTGTGCATTGGCGAAGATCCTGGTGTCCCAGTGCTCTTTGTAAGCCCCATTCAAGCGTCGGTTGTTCCATACAGCCAGTTCGTCGTCGGTGTAGAATAATCCTGGTGGAACTTGACTAGACTGATGATATGGGTCGGGAACGGCCGATGATGCGCCATCAGAGGTTGATGTAGAAGATACTGGTAACGGTGACAATGCTAACGGATCTGTACTAAGCGTATCCGGTGTGTTGCTGTCGGTGGTGCTTGGCAAGAGTCCCGGTCCAGGGTCGCAAGCAATGAGCATAGAGACAATGGAGAATAACAGAATAATTTGTTTGTATGCTTTCGTCATATGCCTCACAGTTTTGCGCGAGTTGAAATTGATGCAAGAAATTGCAGAGCGCGGGGTATTAGGCCGATCCATGCAGCGTACTGGCGAAAGTCGGGCGATGGAGCCAGTATAGCTATTCGAAGCTCTGAATCGTTGATAACAATGGTTGTCGGTGTTGGCGAGAGCCGCTGCCCGTACTGTTTATTTGTTTCACTGTAGTTTTCTCCCTGTTTCTGGTGCGCCTGCCCAAGCACAATTATTGTTGTTTGTGGCGGTGGTCAGCGGCTGACTACCTTTGCTCGAGCAGCTTACATGAGGAATGGCGTCCCCGGCAGGAATCGAACCTGCAACCTACGCCTTAGGAGGGCGTCGCGCTATCCAGTTGTGCCACGGGGACCAAGTGGGCGTATTGTAGCAGTTCGGTGATTCCAGATAAAACCGGTCGGATTTGCTGCTGGTTACACTGATAAGCAGCGCGTCCTGGTTTTGGCGGTATGCGTCTTGCTTGTTTGCCATGCACTACAGGTCGTGAACCGTGCGCAAGTGATCAAGTAACCCACCAGCGGCTTTCTCAACCAGATCAAGTACGCGTTCGAATTCGTTTGCTCCGCCAGAGTAGGGATCGGGGACTTCTCTTCCCTTGCGGCCTGCTGGGTCGAAATCAAGAAAAAGTCGGAGTTTGCTCCAGCAGGATTTTGGCACGACACTGCGGACGTCGAGCATATTGGTTTCGTCCATGACCAGAATATAGTCGAAGCGCTCACAATCAATGGCTTCGACTAACCGTGCCCTGTACTCACTTAGATCATAGCCGCGTTCTTTGGCAGCGGTCTGTGCGCGCGAATCAGGTGGTCTTCCAACATGGTAGGAGATTGTACCCGCTGAATCGATACCAATTTTGTCTTCTAGCCCGGCTTCCTTGACCAAGCGTGAAAACACGCCTTGTGCGGTAGGTGATCGGCAAATGTTACCCATGCAGACAAACAGCACCGAAACTGTCTTCCCTTCAACCAGCGTCGCGGGATCGATGGGTGTGTCTGGATTCTTCTTCGGTTTGGAGCGCCTGAACAGTCCCATTGTATTGCATACCTGCAGCGAGAGAAGGCGGTTATTCTGAGCCTTCGGCGTATGGCTATCAAGCATGTATGGTTGATCGGTGTAGCGATTCGTTTATGAGCTGTGACAGTGGTCGCAAGTCAGGGCCAGTCAGACTGCAACATCTCTCCAATACAGGTCTGCAAGCAGCCAATGAGGGGGGTGATCAATCGCTGGATATCGGTCTTTCCATCATTGTCGCAGCATTGATCCACAGGCTGATAATCGATGCGCCCGGCGTGGTCGATAAAAGTTGCCGTTCGGCGTTGATGCGCTTCAGTTTAAGTGCCAACCGGTAGGCCTGTTTAGCCGCCATATCCGCGACAGAGTGGACGCCGCTGGCTTGGAGCAGATTGGCGACGGGGCTGCTGATGCCTGGAATGCGTAGTAAGTCGGCAATTTCGCCGAGGCGGATCAATTCGGCTTCTTGCAAGCCGGTCTGTGCGAGCAGTGACGCTTTGCCATCGCTGCTTGCGATATGGCTGAGCAGCTGAGCCGTTGTTTCGATACCGAGTCTTTGAAACATCGCGAGCTGTTCGTTGCTGAGATCTCCCAGGTCTGCGAGTGGATGGCTGCCAGCCCGTGAATCGATGCTATCGATACGCGATTGCAGCTGCTGGTTGGTTTGTTCCAATATTTGCAGGCGCCGTAAAATGGCATCGAGATCACTCTCAGGATGTGTTGTGATAACGCCTTCACTGTTATCCATCAAGCGTGCATTGAGGTCGTGGTTGGCCGATTCGAGCTGCTCTGCCCGAACGAACAGCTCGTCCCGTTCTCTTTCAATACGGCGTAAATGCTCATGGCAGCTATCCAGCTCCATTTGCAGTGAACGATGGCGGTTGCCAAGCACCAGTGTTCGCAACTGCCAGCCAATCAGCAGTCCAATCAGTGCCGCCAGGACGAGGCAAAGCAGCATTTTCGTCACCAGATAGATCATGGCTCTTTTCCTTGGAGGTCGTTCCGGGGTACCGATTGGAACTCGAATGTGATTCTGCGATTGGCTTCGCGACCAGCTGCAGTAGTGTTGTCGGCAATTGGTTCGCTTTCCCCTTTACCAAGCGCTTGCAGGCGTCGGGGCGGTATACCGAGCTTGGTGAGTTGCTTGGCGACAGCCGTGGCACGTGCCTGGCTGAGCGCGAGATTGTCCTTGGCGCGGCCAATGCTGTCGGTGTGACCGACAATGTGTAGTATTTGCTGTGGGCATTGCTGTAATAAATCGGCTATCTGGTGCAATAGTGACAGCGAACCAGGAGCGAGTTCATCGCTGCCAAGTGAGAAATGCAACTTGCGGTCACCGGTGATTGCCTCCAGTTCGCTTTGGCATTGCTCATGCAGTGCTGATGTTTGGGCTGTGGCAGCCTCATCGGTGGTTGCGGTGGCTTCTTCCGGCGAGGCTGTTGCGTCGGACCGGGCGTCAGTTGGCGGGGCGCTCGGCTTATGTAGTTGCAGTTCGTCGTGAATCTGTCGGATGCCCCAGACGTTGGCGATAGATTCGACTGCCAGTATGCGCTGATCGTCGCTCGTGATGGTGCCACGTAGGGTGATGTCTTGACCATCGACGCTGATATTTAGCTGATCCAGCCCGGCATAACCCAGCGCTGCGGCGCTGCGATGGTTCAGATCAGCCTCGATATCCGCCGATTCGATGGTGATGCAGTACCACGACAGGATGCCGAGCAACAGTAGTTCGAGAAGAATCAGCAAAGGTTGTGACATGGAATAGCGGTGCCGTGGGATCGGGGTTGCTGCTATAGACAGGTGGATGAGCCCAATGGTTCCCGTCACAGAGGCCATTGCCTTGCCGCCTCTGGAGTAGCCAAGAGAAGCAGTTACTCCACACACTATATAGGGTGGTTGCCACTTACGCCGATCGCAAAAAGTAGTATAATCGCGCTCCAATTCTGGTCATGCCCTGGAGGCGCGAATGTTCTCAGCAGATATGAAGATAGCCGGCTACGATGATGAGCTGTGGAGTGCAATGGACAACGAAGCCCGTCGTCAGGAAGAGCACATCGAGCTGATCGCGTCGGAAAACTACACCAGCCCCCGCGTCATGGAAGCGCAGGGTTCGGTGCTGACGAACAAGTACGCTGAGGGCTATCCCGGCAAGCGTTACTATGGCGGTTGCGAGTATGTGGATATCGCCGAGCAGTTGGCGATCGATCGCGTAAAGGCCTTGTTTGGTGCCGACTATGCCAATGTCCAGCCGCATTCGGGTTCGCAGGCAAATGCTGCTGTCTATCTGGCATTGCTATCGCCGGGCGACACCATTTTAGGCATGAGTCTTGCGCATGGTGGCCATCTGACCCATGGCGCCAAGGTGAATTTTTCCGGAAAGATCTTCAACGCGATCCAGTATGGTCTTGATACTGATACTGGTGAGATCGACTATGCCGAGGTTGAGCGGCTCGCAAAGGAGCACCAGCCGAAAATGATCGTAGCCGGGTTTTCCGCCTATTCCCGTGTCGTCGACTGGCAGCGTTTTCGTGACATTGCGGACGAAGTGGGCGCCTGGCTGTTTGTCGATATGGCGCATGTGGCCGGTCTGATTGCGGCTGGTGTCTATCCAAGCCCAGTGGGCATCGCCGATGTGACGACCTCGACGACGCACAAGACGCTGCGCGGTCCTCGCGGTGGCATTATTTTGGCAAAGTCCAACCCCGATATTGAAAAGAAGCTCAACTCGCTAGTGTTTCCTGGTACTCAGGGCGGGCCATTGATGCACGTCATTGCCGCCAAGGCCGTGGCGTTCAAGGAGGCGCTTGAGCCTGACTTCAAAGACTACCAGGCGCAGGTGGTTCGCAATGCCAGGGCCATGGCCGAAACCATGATGTCACGGGGATATAACATTGTTTCCGGGGGTACCGACAACCATCTCTTTCTGGTCGATCTGATCGATAAGCCGATGAACGGCAAGGAAGCGGACGCTGCGCTGGGCAGCGCAAACATTACCGTGAACAAGAATTCAGTGCCGAATGATCCTGAATCACCGTTTGTTACCAGTGGTATCCGTATCGGCTCACCAGCAATCACTACACGCGGTTTCAATGAAGATGACTCGCGCCAGTTGGCGGGTTGGATCTGTGATGTACTCGATAACATCGGTGACGAAAAAGTGATTGCCGAAGTGAAGCAGAAGGTACTCGCGATCTGCGCCAGATTGCCGGTTTACCGGAAGTAGCGTTTCCGTCATGCGCTGCCCATTCTGCAATGCGACAGAGACCAAAGTCATTGACTCGCGTCTGGCGAACGAGGGTTCCCAGGTACGGCGACGGCGCGAGTGTCTGGAATGTTCAGAACGCTTCACGACCTATGAAACCGCCGAACTGAAGTTGCCACGCGTGGTCAAGCGCGATGGTCGCCGCGAGGCCTTCGACGAGCATAAGCTCCGCAGCGGCATCGAGCGATCGCTGGAAAAGCGACCGGTACGAACCGAAGACATCGATGCCGCTGTCTCACGCATCAAGCACAAGCTCCTCAGCAGTGAGCGTGAGGTGTCGTCTTCGCGGCTTGGCGAATGGGTCATGGAGGAGTTGCGCAACCTCGATCAGATTGCCTATATCCGCTTTGCCTCGGTCTACCTGAGCTTCGACGATATGGACGCGTTCCGCGAAACCATCGAACGCCTGGAGCGAGATCTGTCTCCTGAGGCGCGCAAACATCAGATTTCCTTTCTGGATACCGAATAGCAGTGCCTTTCTCCGCTATTGACCACGCGATGATGGCACGGGCGCTACGTCTTGCGCGGCGCGGATGCTACACAACCCAACCCAATCCGCGTGTGGGCTGCGTGCTGACGCGCGATGGCGACATTGTCGGTGAAGGGTTCCACGAATACGCAGGCGGACCGCATGCCGAGATCAATGCATTGGCGCAGGCCGGGGATTGGGCACGTGGTGCCACCGCTTATGTCACGCTGGAGCCGTGCAGCCATACCGGCAAGACCGAACCCTGTTCACAGGCATTGATTGAAGCAAAAGTGCAGCGCGTCATTGCCGCGATGGAAGACCCCAATCCCCTGGTCTCCGGTCGGGGTTTGCAACAGCTACGAGAGTCTGGCATTGACGCAAGCTCAGGTTTGATGGCCGATGAGGCAGCAGCACTGAATCCGGGCTTTATCAAACGCATGCGTGAGGGCATGCCGTGGGTGAGACTGAAAATGGCCGCCAGTCTCGATGGCCGTACCGCCATGGCATCGGGTGAGAGCAAGTGGATTACTGGCACGGCTGCGCGACAAGATGTGCAGCGCCTGCGGGCTCGCAGTGATGCTATTCTCACTGGAGTCGGCACGGTGCTCGCCGATGATCCATCGATGAATGTCAGGCTCGGCAAAGACGAGCTTGGCATTCAACGCGCCCCACATCAGCCACTGCGCGTGGTGCTCGATACCGATTTGCAAACGCCGCCAGCGGCGCGGATCTTCGGTGAAGATGGTCGTCTGATCATCCTCCACGACAGTGATGAGCGCGATCGACAGCAGGCGCTCGAAGACAAGGGGGCGGAACTCGTTCAGATGCCACGCGTCGATGGTCGACTCGATCTGCATCGGGTGTTGCAGTGGTTGGCCAAACGGGAAGTGAACGAATGCCATGTCGAGGCTGGCTCCGTACTCGCGGGTGCATTGTTACGCGCGGCGCTGGTGGATGAACTGATCATCTATATGGCACCGCATCTGATGGGTGATGCGGCACGCGGGATTGCTGCAATCCCGGGCCTGCTGACGATGTCCGATCGTATTGCGGTCGAGATCGACGATATCGTGGCGGTGGGTAAGGACTGGCGCATCACGGCGAAGGTGGCGAGGTAGTCGATGTCAACGATCGTTGTGGTAAGAAAGAATGGCACCGCCTGTATCGCGGCCGACACGCTGACCACCTTTGGCGATACGCGCCAGTCGGCAGCGTTCGATGCGGCCAGCGACAAGATTTTCAGCTGTGCACAAAGCCATATTGGCATTGTCGGCAGCGCCGCGCATCAGATGGTGCTGGAAAGTGCCTGCGAGCAGGTCGGCACGCTCGACTTTCTCGGCCGCCGTGCGATTTTCGAAAGTTTTCTGCAATTGCATTCGGTGCTGAAGGAGAAGTACTTTCTCAACCCAAAGGAAGACGAGGATGATGCCTACGAGTCGACACAAATCGATGCCTTGCTCATCAATCGTCGTGGCATCTTCGGTGTCTTCTCATTGCGCGAAGTCTTTGAATACACGCGCTTCTGGTCGATCGGTGCTGGCTCGGAATTTGCGCTCGGTGCAATGCATGCGCTCTATGAGCGTCTGGAGACCGCCGAGGAGATTGCCAAAGCGGCGCTAGCCGCCAGTGCGGAATTCAACAGTACCACCGCGCTGCCACTGACCTGCTACAGTGTGCAACTTGAGGAATCGTAACTGCTCAGCTTACCCCCTTATTTGCGTCAACTCTGCGTTGGAAGTGCTCATTTACACTTGTAAACTCCGCGCTTCCGCCTTGATTTGACGCAAAACGGGGGCAATCCGAGCCGTTACCTAACCTCGCTGAGTAGTTACGAGGAATCACAACCGGAGGTACTGCTAACCTGATGTTTACCGGAATTATTGAATCGGTCGGCGAGATCCGTGCGGTTATGCCGCAAGGTGGCGACCAGCGCTTCGACATCGGCATCGGGAAACTGGATATGCGCGATGTTGCACTGGGTGACAGTATCGCCGTCAATGGTGTCTGCCTGACGGTCATCGAATTCGGTCAGGACTGGTTCATGGCCGATGTGTCGAACGAGACACTGGCCTGTACCACGCTGGGAGCGCTCGCCAAGGGGGCGCGCGTCAATCTGGAAAAGGCGCTGACGCCAACCACCCGGCTCGGCGGTCATCTGGTCAGTGGTCATGTGGACGGGGTTGGTGAGATCGTTTCATTGGCAGATGATGGCCGCTCGGTGCGGGTCATGATCCGGGCACCCGAAACCTTGCTGCGTTACATTGCCGCGAAAGGCTCGATCTGTGTTGAGGGGATCAGCCTGACGGTCAACAGCATCGAGGGCGATGTCTTCGGGCTCAATATCGTGCCGCATACCATGCAGGAAACCAACCTCAGCAAGGCTACGGTTGGCACGCGGGTGAATCTCGAAGTGGATATCATTGCGCGCTATCTTGAACGGCTGCTGCAAGGCGGTGGCACCGAGGATGCCCATTCCGGTGCAGCTGGGGAAACGATCTCCCGGACCATGCTCGCTGCCGCCGGATTCATGGACAACAAAAGCTGAGACTGCGATGGCATTCAATACTGTAGAAGAAATCCTCGATGATATTCGTGCTGGCAAGATGGTCATCATTGTCGACGACGAGGATCGGGAAAACGAAGGCGATCTGTTGATGGCAGCATCGATGGTGCGGCCGGAAGATATCAATTTCATGGCGCAGTATGGCCGTGGCCTGATTTGCCTGACACTGACGCGCGAGCGTTGCCGCCAGCTGGCGCTGCCGTTGATGGTCGACGGTGGCGCGGCCGATTCCCATGGCACCAATTTCACGGTATCAATCGAGGCTGCCGAGGGTGTGACCACCGGCATCTCAGCCTATGACCGGGCCCATACCATTCGTCAGGCGATAGCCCCCAATGCAAAGCCGGAGGATATCGTCCAGCCGGGTCATGTTTTCCCGCTGATGGCCAAGGCCGGCGGCGTTTTGACCCGGGCAGGGCATACCGAAGCGGGATGCGATCTGGCGCGCCTCGCAGGGCTGGAGCCGGCGGCGGTCATTGTCGAGATTCTCAACGAGGACGGAACAATGGCGCGGCGTCCCGATCTGGAGCGCTTCGCCGCGGAACATGGCTTGAAGATCGGCACCATCGAGGATCTGATCCACTATCGCGTCAAGAATGAGAAATCGGTCGAGCGCGTTGCGCAAACGCATATCACCACCGAGTACGGTGAGTTCGAGCTGGTGACCTACCAGAACCATGTTTCCGGGCATATTCATTTTGCGCTGGTGAAAGGCGATGTCAGCGCTGGTGAACCGGCGCTGGTGCGGGTGCACCTGCAGGATGCGCTGGTGGATTTTCTGTCAGTGACCGGCGAAGGCTTTGGCTGGCCACTGCATGATGCGATGCAGCGCGTCAACGAAAGTGGTTGTGGCGTGGTAGTGATTCTGCGTCACCCTGAGCCCGACAGCAGTCTGGTGCAGCGGATCCAGCATCTCGGTGAGCGTGCCAATGCAGGGATCGAAAAGCCCAGTGATGCGCCCGAAGACGTGCGTACCTTTGGCGTTGGGGCTCAGATCCTGCTCGACCTGGGCGTCAGAAAGATGCGCCTGCTGTCAGCGCCCAAGAAATTCCATGCGCTTGGTGGCTTCGATCTCGAAGTGGTCGATTACATCTGGGACAAATCCAGAGATAGCAGCAGCGGCGTATGAATACCGGCAGCAATCCGATAAAATACCGCCTTTATTCCAGACACTCGACGCAATGAACCCCGATTATCTCGATTTTGAACAACCGATTGCCGAGCTTGAAGCAAAGATCAACGAGCTTCGTTACGTTGGGGATGGCAGTGGCGTCAATCTGGGTGACGAGATCGCCAAGCTGGAGGAAAAGGGGCGCAGTCTGACCGAGTCCATCTTTTCCAAGCTCACCCCGTGGCAAGTGTCGCAGCTGGCGCGTCATCCGCTACGTCCTTATACGCTGGACTACACTACATCGCTGTTTGCCGAGTTCCGCGAGCTGCATGGCGACCGTGCTTTCAAGGACGATCCGGCAATCGTCGCCGGAATTGCCCGGTTCAATGAGCAAACGGTCATGCTCATTGGCCACCAGAAAGGCCGTGACACCAAGGAAAAGCTCAAGCGGAATTTTGGCATGCCGCGTCCCGAAGGGTATCGCAAGGCGCTCAGGCTGATGAAGCTGGCGGAGCGGTTTCGTATGCCCATCATTACCCTGATCGACACGCCGGGTGCCTATCCTGGTGTGGGTGCTGAAGAACGGGGGCAGAGTGAAGCCATTGCGCGCAATCTGATGGAGATGTCCGAACTGACCGTGCCAATCATCTGCATCGTGATTGGGGAAGGTGGTTCAGGCGGCGCGCTGGCGATCGGCGTCGGCGACCATGTGATGATGCTGCAATATAGCACCTATTCGGTAATCTCACCCGAAGGCTGTGCGTCGATTCTGTGGAAGAGTGCCGACAAGGCGTCCGATGCCGCCGAAGCCTTGGGGATTACCGCTGAAAAGCTGAAGGAACTGAAGCTGATCGACGAAGTGATTCCGGAACCGCTCGGTGGTGCCCACCGTGATCTCGATGCCGTCAGCAGCGCGATGGCTACCGCCATCGATGCGGCCCTGACCCGGTTGAAAAGCTATACCAAAGATGAGCTGGTGCAGCGCCGGTATGACCGACTTATGTCCTATGGGCAGTTTACGGGCTAGTTCCATCTTCGCAAGACAGCATCCCCTGATGGCTGTGCATCCATATTCATTCTGGGTTGCTCAGGTTTGACGCACTCACGACCATTCACAGCCGATTCTCTGTTAGCCGGTCTCCAGCGACTGGATGTCACGACAGGTTATTGTGTTGCCCTCAGTGGCGGAGCCGATTCTGTTGCCCTGCTGATTGCCATGGCCGAACTTCGTTACCAACTGCAGAAGCCCCTGCGGGCGGTTCATGTTCATCATGGCTTGCAACAGGAAGCCGATGACTGGGCAGCATTTTGCCGGGATATCTGTCACCAACTGAAGATTCCACTTCAGGTAATTGAAATCGACATTGAGCGGGAGTGCCGCGAGAGCCTGGAAATGGCTGCGCGGCGTCAGCGCTACGCCGCATTGGCACAGTCGTTGCTGGCGGATGAGGTGCTGCTGACTGCACATCATCTCGATGACCAGGCTGAAACCTTTCTGTTGCACCTGCTTCGAGGCGCTGGCGTCGATGGTCTGGCTGCGATGCCCACTGTTCGGGTATTTTCCCGAGGCCTGCTGTGCAGGCCGCTGCTGGCATGGAGCCGGGAGCAGTTGGTTGCCTATCTACGCGAGCGGGGAATCGATTGGATCGAAGATCCCTCCAATGATGATGTCAGTTTCGATCGGAACTTTATCCGTCAAACCATCATACCGATGATCGCATCGCGCTGGCCTGCGGCGGCGAAGTCCATTTCGAGGGCGGCAGGTTTGCAGGCTGAGCAACGTCAGCTCAACGAGAGCCTGGCAAGCAACGCACTTGCCAGCTGTTATGCCTTCAACACAGGCAGTCTGCAGTTAGATAGCTTGCGGTCGCTGGATGCGATAAGGAAGCGACTGGTGTTACGCAGTTGGTTGAAGCTGGGTCAGCCTCAGCTCACACTCTCCCAGGCGCACCTGGAGGCACTAGACGCCAGGCTGGCTTCTTCCACGAACTTCAGCTACCAGCTTGCGGGTGTGCAACTTCAGTCATTCTCTGGAGCGCTTTTCAAGCGTCAGACTGACGCCAATAACCCAGTATTAGCGTATTTCTGGCAGCTCGACTGTCGGCTCCATATCGAGGTGCTGGGGGTTGTCATCGAACCATCACAGATCCTGCGTCATTTTCCGGGGCTTGGGCCTGGCGATACGCTGCGTATTACCAATCGGCGTGGGGGTGAAACGATTTACGATCCAGGCGTCGGGCACCGGCCACTGAAAAAGATGCTGCAATACTGGCGGGTGCCTCCCTGGAGGCGTGCTCAGTTGCCATTGATCTGGTATGCGGAGCAACTGATCTGCGTTCCGGGATACTGGGTGACCAGGGAGCTGGATCGGGATTGATTCAGTCATCCGATTCAGCCATACCGTTTGTCGGTTCAGGCAGGCGGTTCCAGATCGAGAACTTTCTTCTTGCACAGTTCTCAAAACGGCACGCCGATTACGGCTTCCAACTACATTCTTGAGTAGCATTCTCTTCCAGCCAGGTGCTTAGGATCCCGTGTGGTTCCCGGCATATTGAATATCGCAGGCGCTGGCCCGACAGCAAGCGGGAAGTGCCTAAACTGGAAGTTGCGACCACCCGATGATCTACATCTCAGGATTCATAGTAGCCATGCTGTTGACCATGGTATTCATACCACCGGTCAAGCAGCTTGGTTATCGTTTTGGCCTGGTGGATACGCCCAATCAGCGCAAGGTCCATTTGACCCCGATTCCCCGGATTGGCGGGGTTGCGATGATTCTGGGTGCCACAGTGCCGCTTGTGCTTTGGTTGATCATCAGCCCGGCGTTGCTGAGCTATCTGCTGGGAGCAACGCTGATCATCATTTTTGGTGTTCTCGACGATGCTTTCGATCTCGATTTCAAACTGAAGTTTGTCGTTCAGACCGTTGCCGCACTGATTGTGGTTGTTGTTGGTAACATACAAATACACAGCTTTTCGCTGTTTGGACATCTCTTCGAACTGCCTTACTGGTTGTCCGTTGGTCTGACGGTTTTCTTTTACCTGGCAGTGGTCAATGCAGTTAACTTCGCCGATGGACTGGATGGCCTGGCAGGAGGGATTACGCTCCTCAGCCTGATCGCCCTGGCGGGTGTTGCGTATGACTCAGGCGTCAAGGATGTTTTGTTGATTTCCGTTGTGCTGGTCGGTAGCGTGATGGGGTTTCTGCTGTTCAATAGCCACCCGGCGCAGGTATTCATGGGGGATGGTGGAAGCCAGTTTCTCGGCTTTTCACTGGCGGTCATGTCGGTCTATCTGACCCAGCGTGAGGGTGCAATGCTAAGCGCATTCACGCCGTTGCTGATCGTCGGCATGCCGCTGATCGATCTGGTCTATGTCGTGGTATCGCGGAAGGTCCGGGGTCTGTCACCGTTTCACCCCGACAAGCGGCATATTCATCATCGTCTTCTTGCACTCGGCCTGCGGCAGTATGGTGCGGTATTTGTGATCTACCTGTTGCAGTCGGGCATTATCGTATCAGCCCTCGTCTTTCGTGACAGGGGAGACACCTTTTTTCTGGCGCTGTACCTGTTCTTTCTAGGGATGATCAGCTTGCTGATCACCACCGCACTAAGATATGGCAGGCTTCCTGGCGCTAGCGCCATCAACCGGCTGATGTATGGCCCAGTGCGAAGACTGCGTGTTCTGGTGAAAAGAAAGCGGCTGCCGGGTATTGCGCAGAAGATTGCGTTGTTTTCCATGGTTGGCTATCTGGTGCTCGGGACATTGATCCTTCATGAAGTCAAGTTTGAAGTGGGAATGATTGCAGCTGGCTTATGGTCGCTGTTTTTTGTCCTCAAACCGCGCCAGGTAACGGAAAAGATGTCGGGTTGGTTTATACGCTTCGTCTACTATCTGACGGCCAGCGGCGTGTTGTTTCTGACATACACATCACCCGAGATCTTCGATGTCTATCGCCTCTGGATCAAGGTGTTTTTCTCGATATTGGCGGTCGTGATATTCATTGCGATCGAGTCTTCCGGCGATGAGCGTCTGAAACTGCGCCCGATCGATTTTCTGGTTGTGACCACGGCGCTGATATTGCCGGGAGTCGTTGGGCTGTCAGATATCGACCAGGTTTACTGGTTTGTGGCGGCGCACCTGTTGGTGCTCTTTTATGGTGTGGAACTGGTGCTGCTGTCCTACCGTGAATCTGCGCGTGTCAATCTGATCCAGTATCTATACACGACCCCACTGCTGGTGCTGGCGGTTCGTGGCCTGTCTGGTATTTAGCCAGAAAAGATTTTCAGATACCCCGGTTATTCGTCTGTAATATTGGCTTTGCGACAGCCATCGCTGAAGCGAATGTTAACGCATTCGCCTTGGCTTAATTCGTTGGCGTGGCTGATCACTTCACCGTTTTCTGCTCTGGACACAATGGCATAGCCTCGTCCAAGCACATGATCCGGGTTGAGAAGGTTTAGCGCGGTACTCAAACTATCCACGTGGTGGTGGCGCCGCTTGAGTTGTTCGCGCATATGCTGCTTGAGATATGTTTTAAGTTGCAGCAATTGTTCCCGCGCCATTTTGATTTGCTGCAGCGGGCGAAGACCCGATAGCGGACGCGCTGTTACCAGCAATTGATGGCGTGCGTTATCGAGGCGTCGAGATATGCTGTAAACCAGCCGGCGCTCCAATTCATCGAGGCGTTGCCGCTGCTGTTGCAGGCGCGTGGAAGGGCTACATTGCTCGAGCCGCCGTCGTAAATTGTCGATGGATGCCTGTTGTGCGGTTACCTTGCTCTTGATCAACGCCTTCAGCCGTGTTTCATGTGCTGCCAGCAGCTGTAGCAATCCTGCTTGTTCTGGTGTGGCAATTTCTGCAGCAGCCGACGGTGTTGGTGCACGCAGGTCAGCGACGAAATCGGCAATGGTAAAGTCGATTTCATGTCCGACGGCGCTGATGATTGGCAAGTCGGAGGCGTGAATGGCCTTCGCCACACGTTCATCATTGAACGACCACAGATCCTCGATCGATCCCCCGCCACGTGTAAGGATCAGTAGATCCAACTCATTTCTGCGGTTTGCTGTTTTGATGGCTGCGACAATCTGTTCGGCGGAGCCGTCGCCCTGAACCTGGACGGGATAGACGATCACGTTGGCGCGTCGATAGCGCCGCTGCAGGATCTGGAGAATGTCACGCACGGCCGCGCCGCTGGGCGATGTGACGATGCCAATGGTGTCAGGGAAGGGCGGCAGTGATTTTTTCAGCGCCTCATCGAACAGACCTGCTTTGAACAGCTTACGCTTCAGCTGTTCAAAGGCCTGTTGCAATGCGCCTTCACCAGCCGGCTCCATGCGATTGACAATCAGCTGGTAGTCACCGCGCGGTTCATACAAACTGACCCTGCCATTGACGCGTACCCGCAAACCATTGTCAGGCTCGAAACGCAGCAACCTCCCGCGATTGCGGAACAGGGCGCAGCGGATCTGTGCCTTGTCGTCCTTGAGGGTGAAATAGAGGTGCCCTGACGATGGTTTGGCGAGATTGCTCAGCTCTCCTTCGACCCACACATCGTCCAACTCCGCCTCAAGGATGCTGCGGGCGATACCATTGAGTTCTGAGACACTCAGCGTCTTGTCGTTTTGCGGTGAGGTTGGCATAGGCTGAACTACTGCAACAAAAAAGCCGGCAACTTCGCCGGCTTTTTTGTTTTCTGTGGTGACTTCAAATCAGAAGCGGGGGCCGGCGTTCTTCTGTTCCTCGGCCTGCTTGATGGCGAGTTCGGCTTGTTTCTGTGCCTTCTGTGCCAGTTTGATCGCCTGTTCAGTCTTGCCTTCCGCAGCCAGCTTTTCGGCTTTCTTGATGATCTTGCCGGTATCGCGCCATGAATTGCCACTAGCTTTCTTCAGTGCTGACTTAGCTGCTGCAATAGCGGCTGTCGCTGACGATGCGTCTGTGGTACCACCACTGCTTGCACATGCGGTACCCAAAGCGGCGAAAGCCGATATGGTCAGAGCCAGAATGAGTTTTTTCATAAACGGGTAATCCTCCAAAACTTGATGATATGTAGCTTGATGCGCTTGGAAATATACCCCAAACGGGAAGGATTCACCAGATGATCCAGCTAACCCGTGATGCTTGACGGATCCTGGATGAGAGCCCCCCAAACGGTAAGGTCAGCAACAATCGTCAACTGTATTCTGACTATCGAAGTACGCTACAATGCGACCCCGATCAACCCAATCACAAGTCCAAGCTCATGCGAATTATCCAGGAAGCACTCACCTTCGATGATGTTCTTCTCGTTCCTGCCCACTCGACGGTCCTCCCCAAGGATGTCTCACTCCAGACCCGCCTGACGCGCGATATCACCTTGAATATACCGGTGATCTCAGCCGCGATGGATACCGTCACGGAAGGGCGGCTCGCCATTGCCATTGCGCAGGAGGGTGGTATTGGCATCGTCCACAAGAACATGAGTGTGGCTGCCCAGGCGCGTGAGATCGAGAAGGTCAAGAAATTTGAAAGTGGCGTGATCAAGGAACCCTTGACGGTGTCGCCAGATCAGCCAATCCGCGATGTACTTGAAATCACCCAGGCAAACCGGATTTCGGGCTTGCCGGTGGTGGATGGTGAAGAGCTCGTCGGCATCGTTACCAGCCGTGACATGCGCTTCGAAACCCGCCTCGACGATCCTGTCCGCAATATCATGACCCGCAAGGATAAGTTGGTCACGGTCAAGGAAGGTGCCAGTTTCGATGAGGTACAAAGTCTGCTGCACCAGCACCGCATCGAAAAAATCCTCGTTGTCAACGACGATTTCGCGCTGCGCGGCCTGATCACCGTCAAGGATATTCAGAAATCATCCGACTTTCCCAATGCCTGCAAGGACGAGCAAGGCCGCTTGCGGGTAGGCGCCGCCGTTGGTGTCGGTGCCGGTACAGATGAGCGTGTCGACGCGCTGGTCAAGGCGGGGGTCGATGTGATCGTGGTCGATACCGCACATGGTCACTCGCAGGGTGTACTCGATCGGGTGTCCTGGGTGAAACAGACCTATCCGGATATCCAGGTCATTGGGGGCAACATCGCGACCGCACAGGCGGCACTCGATCTGGTCAAGGCAGGTGCCGACGGTGTCAAGGTTGGCATCGGCCCCGGCTCTATCTGTACCACACGGATTGTCGCTGGCGTGGGCGTTCCGCAGATTACCGCCGTTTCCAATGTCGCCGAGGCACTGAAGGGAACGGGGGTACCGCTGATCGCCGATGGTGGCATTCGCTATTCCGGCGACGTTGCCAAGTCGCTGGCATCCGGCGCGTACTCGGTGATGCTCGGCAGCATGTTTGCCGGCACCGAGGAAGCACCTGGTGAGGTCGAACTCTACCAAGGGCGTTCGTATAAGTCCTATCGCGGCATGGGCTCATTGGGTGCGATGGCCAAAGGCTCCAGTGATCGCTACTTTCAGGAAAGTGAAAATGCCGTCGACAAACTGGTGCCAGAAGGGATCGAGGGCAGGGTGCCTTACAAAGGTGCGTTGTCGGTAATCATTCACCAGATGATCGGTGGTATCCGTGCCAGTATGGGCTATGTCGGCTGTTCCACCATGGAAGAAATGCGTGAGAAACCGGAATTCGTTCGTGTTACCTCGGCCGGCATGCGTGAGAGTCATGTCCATGATGTGAGTATTACCAAGGAAGCACCGAACTATCGAACGGACTAGGTGTTCATTCGATCATGCCACCATTATTCGCTGCCCGCTTGTCGGGCAGCAATTATTTAGCCAGCCAGGTTTCTCCATGCAGAAAGACATCCATTCCTCCAAAATCCTTATTCTCGATTTCGGTTCCCAATACACCCAGCTAATCGCACGTCGCGTGCGCGAAATCGGCGTCTACTGCGAAATTCATCCTTGGGACATGAGTGATGACGAAGTCCGTGAATTTGGCGCGCAGGGCATTATTCTCTCCGGCGGTCCTGAATCGGTCATCGAAGCAAATCCGCCGCGGGCACCACAGCTGGTGTTCGAAATGGGGGTGCCGGTACTTGGCATCTGCTACGGCATGCAGACGATGGCGGCACAACTGGGTGGCGAGGTCGAGATAGCGAAAGAGCAGGAATATGGCTTCGCCAAGGTACGTGCCCGTGGTCATACGCGTCTGCTCGATGGCATCGAAGACGAGCGTTCGCCCGAAGGCTATGGCTTGCTCGACGTGTGGATGTCGCATGGTGATCATGTGGTCAGGATGCCGAATGGCTTCAAGCTGATGGCCAGTACCGACAATGCGCCGATCGCCGGCATGGCGGATGATGACCGCCGCTTCTACGGCCTGCAATTTCATCCCGAAGTGACACATACCAGCAAGGGCAGAGAGATACTGGAGCGATTCGTGATCGATTTGTGTGGCTGCGAAGCATTGTGGAAACCAGATGCGATCATCGATGAAACAATCGAAGGTGTCCGTAAGCAGGTCGGCAGCGATGAAGTCTTGCTCGGTCTGTCCGGTGGCGTCGATTCCTCTGTTGTTGCGGCCTTGCTACACGAGGCGATCGGAGACAAGCTCACCTGTGTCTTCGTCGATACCGGCTTGTTGCGGCTGCACGAAGGCGACCAGGTCATGGATACCTTTGCGGAGCACATGGGAGTGCATGTTATTCGTATCGACGCAGCAGATCGTTTTTTCAACGCACTCAAAGGCGAAACCGATCCCGAGAAAAAGCGAAAAATCATCGGTAACCTGTTCATCGAAATCTTCGAGGAAGAAGCGCGCAAGCTGAAAAATGCAAAATGGCTGGCGCAAGGAACGATTTATCCCGATGTCATCGAATCAGCGGGTGGTAAAACAGGGAAAGCCAAGGTCATCAAATCACACCACAACGTCGGTGGGTTGCCCGAGGACATGGAACTCGACCTCGTTGAACCCCTGCGCGAACTGTTCAAGGATGAAGTCCGTGTCATTGGTGAACAACTCGGCCTGCCCCACGAAATGGTCTATCGTCATCCGTTTCCAGGGCCTGGTCTCGGCGTACGCATTCTCGGTGAAGTCAAAAGAGAGTATGCAGACCTGCTACGGCTCGCAGACGATATTTTCATCACTGAACTACGGAAGCACGATCTCTATGAGAAGGTATCGCAAGCTTTTGCAGTGTTCCTCCCCATCAAGTCGGTCGGCGTCATGGGTGATGGCCGCCGCTACGACTACGTCATAGCCCTGCGCGCAGTCGAGACCATCGATTTCATGACCGCACGCTGGGCGCACCTGCCCTATGACTTTCTAGACCACGTCTCACGACGGATCATCAATGAAATCAATGGGATCTCACGGGTGACCTACGATATCTCTGGAAAGCCACCGGCAACAATAGAGTGGGAGTGA